>JACKZZ010000537.1_pt1 | contig 29361 bp, 39 predicted proteins | sample 8027871 | NCBI WGS metagenome assembly JACKZZ01 (sample SAMN15724774, study PRJNA655200) | protist metagenome | isolation source: fluorescence activated cell sorting (FACS) single amplified genomes of... | place: USA: West Boothbay Harbor, Gulf of Maine | collected 2000-07-19
TGGTGTGTCTCATCTCTGATAGACCAAGTTACTATCTGACACATACCCTTCATACGTCCATATCTTTGAAAGTTAAGAAGCATAACAAATGATGCAAACAACTGTAAACCTTCACCAAATGCAGAGAAACAAGCTATCTCTCTAGCTAGTCCTTCAAGACCTTTACCTTTAGATGTAAATAAATACTCATGTTTATCAGACATTTCTTTATATTCTTGGAATGCTTTGTATTCCTTATCAGGTAATCCAATAGTATCATTTAATAAAGAATAACTATGTGCATGGTTTGCTTCACTAGAAGCTATTGCAGATAACATCATTCTTATTTCAGGTGATTTAAACTGTGGGATATACTTATCTAAATAGGCTTGTGCTATATCAACATCTCCTTGTGTAAAGAATTTTAATATTTGTCCTATTAAATTTTTCTCTTCCGCACTTAATCTTTCATTCCAGTCTCTTACATCTTCATGCAATGGTACTTCACTTGGTAGCCAGTGCATTTTCTGTTGCATATCGTATGATTGAAATGCCCATTCGTAATCAAAGGGTTTGTAGTATGCTCTCTTTTTAAATAAACTCATCTTAATAATTCAATCCCTTCTATAATAATTATGATTAATAATTCCACTGCCAGAATTGTGTGATACACAGTCCATAGCACTGATTGTTTTGTTTTAGTTTTTCTTCTTTTCTTTTTTATTCTTGGGTAATTTGTCCCATCAAATAAACTACTATCTGTCATTTTTGTAACCTGCTCCCTTTTTTCTATCTCCGTATAATTTTTGCCATGACCAAGATGTTAAAGCTGTTGAATAATGATAGATAATTTCTAATATATATCTCTTCATTATTCACACGCTAAACAATCTGCTTCTGGTATGATTGTTCTTTCTACTTTTTTTGATACTAACTCTGCACGTTTGATTGCTTCACTTCTACAATAGTACAAAGTTTTTATTTTTCTTTTCCAAGCTAACATGTGTATGTCATGTAACTCTTTAATGTTTACATCAGCAGGTACAAATACATTTACTGACTGACCTTGACACACATATTGTTGTCTGTCTGCCGCATGTTCTATTACCCATTGCTGATTAATTTCTATAGATGTTTTAAATGTATCTTTTTCATAATCAGATAGTTCATCTAAATGTAATACTGAACCTCTCTGTGCTACAATAGATTGCCACACTGCGTCAGTGTTCATGCCTTTTTTCTCTAGTAACTTTTCTAAATATTTATTCTTAACTAGAAAAGAACCTGACATTGTTTTCTGTACATAAGCGTTAGCTCTGTATGGTTCTATTGAAGGTGATGTCGTACCACAAATAATAGATGATGATGCGTTAGGTGCTATGGCTAACAAGTGTGCATTACGTCTGCCTGTTCCTTCCATATCAGGAGCTTCACCTCTCTTGATTGCTAGTCTTTCACTTTCTTCAACTGCTTCTTGTTTAATCTTTTTAAATATTTTTAAGTTAAGAGCTTTAGCCAATGCACTTTCAAAAGGTATACCTTTAGATTGTAAGTATGCGTGGAAACCCATAGCTCCTAACCCAATACTTCTTTCACTAGCCGCACTAAACTTTGCTCTGAATACACTTTCTGGTGCATTCTCTATAAAGTAAGACAAAGCATTATCTAAAAACCTAACTAAATCTGGTACAAACAATGGCTCGTTCTTCCACTCTTCATACTTTTCTAAATTAACTGAAGACAAACAACACACTGCTGTTCTATTTTCATTAGTAGGTAATGTAATCTCTGTACATAAATTAGAATGATGTACTTTTAATCCTAGTTTCTTTTGTGTTTCAGGCAATGCGTCATTGATAGTGTCTATGAATGAAACATAAGGCTCACCAGTAGCAACTCTTGTCTCTAATAATTTTTGCCACAATTCTCTAGCTGATACAGTTCGTACTACGTTTTTTGTATGAGGGTCGATTAAATTCCAACTGTCATCATAGGTAGGTTCAGCAATACATTTTTCTATCAACTGCATAAACTCATCAGATATGTTTATTGCATGATGTAGGTTAAGACATTTTCTATGTATGTCTCCACCACTAGGCTTACGCATTTCTAAAAATTCTATTATCTCTGGGTGTGACATATCCATGTATGCCGCATAACTTCCACGCCTTGTTTTACCTTGTGAGAATGCAAGTATCTCACTGTCGACAACGTGAAGAAAAGGTATTGAACCAGATGATTGTGAACCACCTGATGTACTTACACCATCACTTCTAACATGTCCCCAGTAACCACCGATACCACCACCAATAGATGCCAACCAAGCATTCTCTGTGTAGTGTCCTGTTAATCCTTCTCTACTATCACCTACATAGTTTAAGAAACAAGAGATAGGCATACCTCTGTTAGTACCACCATTAGATAAAATAGGTGTGGAGTACATAAACCAAAGTTTACTAGCGTAGTTATAAATTCTTTCTGCCATCTCATCATTATCTGAAAATGCTTTTGCCGCCCTCATAAATCCATCTTGCGGTGATGTTTCTTCTGGTAATAAATACCTATCTTTTAAAGTTGTCTTACCGAAGTCAGTAAGTAACTCGTCTCTTTCGTAATCAATCATCTTTTGTGTCCGTAACTTTAGGTGTTCCTTCTTTCTCTATAATAAAATCAATGTATTGTTTTGCTTTCTTCAAGTCTTCCATGCCACCCTTACGTCTCCATCTTGAAATATATTTTACAACATTGCCTTCGCAGTATGTGAGACCATTGGCTATGATGTAATCAATAGGTTCTATTTTATGGTTAGCGTAATGAGGTGGGTTTTTTATATTGTCCATAGTTTTACCTTCCCTGTTTTCTTATTGTATTCTCCATGTCTTAAAATGTGTGCGACCCTAGCTTGTTGTAGAGCTTCTTTTTGTGTGTAACCTTTTTCTTTGTAGATACCTTTGACTATCTTCCATAGGTCAGACAATGTGCAGTTAGTATATTTAAGAAGTAACTTCTCTGCTGTTTTAATACCTACACCTTCAATACCATCATAGCCGTCTGTCTTGTCACCCATGATTGTCTGTATCATAAAGTTATAATTAGCTATCTTCTCTGGTATCTGTTCTATTGTCATACCATCTTGTGAAAGATTGCATGGTATTGTTCGCATGTCTTTATCAATGCTAACTAATATTCTTTCTTCATCAACAGTAGGTTCAGTTGCCATAATACCCATGACATCATCTGCTTCTAGGTTAGCCCACATAACACCATTATGTTTTTTCATAATGTGTTCACGCATTGCACCTAAAACTATTGGCTTACGTTTTTCTTTACGATTACTTTTGTATGTAGGAAGAACATCTTTTCTAAAATTATTCTTATCTGTAAGTGCTACAACATAATCATCACCTGATAGTCCAGAACCTAAATCATCTATCACTGCATCTAATTGTTGTATGCAACTATTTTCATCTGCATGTAATGTCCATAAACCATCACCCCAGTTGATAGGTTGTTCGTTGTTAGTTGCTATCTGGTAGGCAAGTATGTCACCATCAATTACTAATACTCTTTTCTTTTTATACATTATTTAACTATCCTTTCCTGCATAGATTTGCTTAAATTTTTTGGTAAAAATATTTCGGCTAAAGGTATTAAGACAAACCTACTACGCCAACCATCACCACCATTTTTAAGTGTACCTATATATTTTTTTGCTAATCTCTTTACTGTTCTAGTATCAAATATTAATCTGCAATAATCTTTGTCACCTTCTGCTAATATGTGTACCCAATAGTCAGCTTTAGTTGCCATGATACCTGAAGGTTTACCATTACATTCTACTTCTATTGCAATGTTACCTGTTTTAAACCACCAGTCTCTTTCAGTCTTAACTTCTATTTTATTTTTATCTTTGTCTAATATAGATGCTAGTCTTTGTTCTCTTTCTTGACCATACTTTAGGTCAATATCAAATTTATTATTTTTCAATGTGTTCCACTCCAATCTGTGTGTATTTTGTATTCGCCTGTTAGCGGCACTCTTAATTGGAAGTGTTCACCTGCACGTTTAATACATTCTACTGCTATCTTACCAATGTCTTCAGCGTCTTGTTCTTCACACTCAACTTGTATCTCATCATGTACCCATACAACTTGTTGTGCATTTTTAAATTTCTTTATCTCTTTGTTAAATTCTACTAGCCATCTCTTACATAGGATTGCACCTGCACTTTGTAACAATGTGTTAAGTGCCGAGTAACTATTACGAACTTTGATTTGTCTTTTGTCTAAACCATTTAGATAACCACGTTCAGCCGCAGACTGTACGCCTTCTATAAGTTTATGTAGTGCAGGTAAGTTATTTAAAAATCTTTTCTTAATCTTTCCTGCTTCTTTGAATGGTTTGTTAATTACTTCAGCAATTTTTTTGACACTTCCCCCATATAAAAAGCAATAGTAAAAACGCTTTGCTAAATCTCTGCTGTCTAACCCTGCTAGTTTCTGTGTCTCTGTATGTATGTCACCTTCAAGTGCAACTTTAGTGTATGCACCATTGTCAAACTTTGACATAAAGTGGCAAAGCATCATAACTTCTAAAGAGCTTACGTCTATACCTACTAATCGTTTACCTTCTGGTACTGTAAACAATTCTCTACATTCTTTACCATAAGGTGCAGATGTACTAACGACTTGTCCTAAATTTGGAAACGAATGTGAAGCTCTTGATGTTACACAAGAGTTTGTATTACATGTGCCATGAATTTTACCATTACGTTCATGCTTTAACCATGCTTGTGAACCTGTAGCTATTTGTGCAATTCTTTTAGTTAATAAAAAAGTTTCACATAATATTTTAGCTTCAGGATATGGAAGTTTAGATAATATACTGTCATCTAATTTAGCTTTACCATCACTGGTAAATTCTTGTGCTTCCCAACCATACTTATCTTTTAATCTTTGTGCTACATGGTGTCTGCTTGATGGATTGAATACAGTAACTTGGTCTTTTAATCTCTTACCTGTTTTTGTAGACCATCTTTCAGTTACGATAGGTTCAAACACACCTTGTAATTCTTCAGCTAACTCTGCTTGTCTTGCTTTTAATTTAACAGATAATGCTTCTGCTTTTTCTCTGTCAAACGTAAAGCCATGTTGTTCTTGTTTAAATATTAGTGAGGCTACTTCATGTTCTAAATCCATAGCCTCTTGGGAGTAACCTTTTTCTTCTAAAACTTTGTATAGTTTGTAAGTAACTTCTGTATCTTGCTTACAATACTCAAGCATTTCAGGTGTGAATGTTTGCCAGTCAGTATCTATCTGTTCTTTGTACTCACCTATTCTATTACCCCATGCTTTTAATGAGTGTTTACCTATACAATCTTTTGGAAAATCTTTTTTTGAAAAGTCGCTTTCTTTAATGTCTGCAAATACTAATCTTGTACCTACTAAAGTGTCGAAAATTTTGCCCCTAAATGTAGCGGAATGTAATTTCTCTAATACAGGAATATCAAACTTAATAATATTGTGACCTATGATAAGCTCTGCTTCTTCTAAAAGTTTAATAGCGTCTTCATTACTAGGTGTAAGTATCTCTCCTGTGTCTATGTTTTTAAGTACAATGCAATGTATCTTATCGCATAGATGTAGAAATCCATTTGTTTCTATATCAAAGACGTATCTCAAACTGATACCTTCTTAATCTTTAATACGTTTACTGAAGGCATAGTAGTTACGTTACCTACGTCACCTAATGTGCCATCATCATTAAAGTTAACATCACCTGCAATTACATGCACATCTTTGTCTGCTCTTAAAAGCCAACCTGCTGTAATACAAATGGTAACTTTACTTGCTTTAGCTTCTTTTAATGAAGTCCAAATTGCAGAGCTATTAATATCTTTCCAATAACAATGCACAAATGGTGCGTCTAGTATCTTTTTATTTATTGTTGGTAATTTCATAATTAATGTGCTGTTTCTAATAAGACTTCTACTTTCCACGCCGCATCTTCACCTGCTAACGCCATAGACGTAAGAGTGTCTTGCAACATGAATGCTGTCTTAATATTTCCTATTGTTATTGTTTGTGGTTTATGTGTTGATTTGGCTTTCGCCACTGCGTCTGCTACTAACCCAGACCAAAACAAAGCATCTTTCTTTTGCTTTGCAGTAGCTTTTTTAATAGTCATCTAATACGTCAGGTGTTGTTTCTGACAGACAACCAGTGTCTAAATCATATAACAACGTACAGGCTTTGCCTGTCTCTCCTGAAAATCTATTCTTGAGGATTGTTAAATTAGCTAATTTTTTATCTGACTTAATATCTCTATTTATACCTATAATTAAATCTGATAACTGACCTATAGAAGCTGAACCACGAAGACTATTCATAGTAACTTCTTTGCCATCTTCAAAACCTTTATCGCCTTCTGACCTACGAAGGTGAGATATGAGAATAACTCCTATACCTGTTTCTTCTACAAGTGTTCTTAATTTACTTACAAAATAATCAATAAGTTTTCTTTCATCACTTGTGTGTTCGTCTCCAAGTGCAGACAAAGCCATGTGTAAATGGTCTAATACTACAAAGTCTACTTCACAAGATTTAGCTAGGTATCTTATTTTGTTAAGAAGGCTATCGGCGACTGTGTTGCCAAAATGGTTATATAAATAAAAATTCCCATTACCAATAGTAGATTTAAAAGTTTCCTGTAGTTGTGTCTCACTTATTCCTTCTCTTGTTAAATGCAAAGGTTTCTTCAGGTGTACACCCATAATACCTAATGCACTTCGTTTAATACTTTCTTCTAATGCAATGTAGCCAACACCAAAATCTTGTTTTAATAAATCTAATGCTACATGACGACAGAAAGATGATTTACCTACACCTGTACCTGCTGTGATAGTTGTTAGTTCACCTTTTCTTAATCCATGTGTTTTATCATTAAGAGATTTAAAAGGATATTGTGCAGTAACATACTTATCTTCTTTCATTATCTCATCAAATATTTCTGAGCCTAAAACAATACCATCAGGTCTATATGGTTTTGCGTCCCACATAGCTTTAACTAATTTATCTTGCTTACCTGCAAGTAACATTTCATTAGGGTCTTTAAGTGGTAGAGAAGCAATCTTGGCTTTATTTGGGGTAAGAAGTTTAGCACATTCTAACGCCGCCTTTTGCCCATGTTCGTCTTGGTCGAACATAAAGATTACATTCTCATAACCCTCCAAGAATTCTAGTGACTTTTGAATATCTTTTTTTGCTCCTGCCGCACCTGTCTTAATTGATACAACGTCCCATTTGTTGTTGTCCATACTTTGAGACATTGTAAGAGCATCAATTTCTCCTTCGCAAACTGTCAAATATTTTCCACGTCCTTTACAAGTTTCTTGTCCAAACAATCCTGCTTCTTTTGGATTGCCTAACCATTGAAAATCTTTGGAAGGGTATCTTAATTTTTGTGCAACTAATTCTTTGCTATCATTATAATAATTAGCAATATGACATGGACGTGCAAACCATGAACCTACTTGATAGTTATATTTTTGTACTGTGTCTAAATTAATTTTTCTTTTATTAAGAGGCAAGTGTTCGCCTTTGATAAAATTACTTTCTTGTTTTGTAATTGGTGTTAACTCCATTGTTGATTGTCCTTGTGTGGTTGTGTTACATGAAAAACAAAACGCATGTCCGTCTGAATAAACAGAGTTTGCGTCTGATGAGGAACAGTTGTCACAAGATGTGTGATATAAAAATTCGCTTTCAGTTTGGTTCATAATGTAATAATTTGATTTTTAATTTAAGAAATTTTGGCAACGTGGCGGAATGGTTACGCAGTGGATTGCAAATCTACCTATCCCAGTTCAATTCTGGGCGTTGCCTCCACTGGCTTGGAGTAACTTCAGTCTCCCTCCATTACCCCATAAATACGAAACGCCTCTAGCTATTTCTAACTAGAAGCGTCTCAATCAACAATCGACAGTACGTCAAAAGACATACACGATTTAGAGTTAATTGCATTTCTGCAACCCACTACCTCAACTTTGTACTTCACTTTCAACTTTTTTACAAGTTCACGCAACGAAGCGTATTGTTTAATTGTGAAGTTAGTGTCGAGACTTTTTCCATCATCAGCTAATCCGCCGACTAAAGCTATCGCTATGGAATTTTGGTTAGTAATTAAAGGTTGGTTAATAGGTAATATAGCACCAGACATATCTTCTGGTCTTCCTTCTTCTATTGTACCATCTCTTTTAATTATAAAATGAAAAGCGTTATGAAAGAAACCTTCTTTCCTATGTAGCAAAGTTATATCCTTTGCATTTAAGTCTTGATTAGATTTTGTTTTAGTTGAATGCACAACAATAAAATCGGTTCTTGCTCTGTAATTATTGTCCATTTAACCACTCCAATGGAATATGTTTGTCAGCATATTTAAAACCATACTTGTCACACCACATAGCGTAAGTCGTAGAAGATTTTTTTGATATTCTGCTTCGTGAATTACTAAAAACAAATCTAATGTCTTTCTCTGGGTGTTGTTCTTTGACAAGACGCATTTTTTGTCTGTCTGCTGAAGTAAACAATCCTTTTGTTTCTATAAATATATCTTGTTCTTTAAGGTAAAAGTCTGGGGTATAAGAATGAGCTTTCTGTGGTTTAACATACGTTAGTTTAACCTTCTCATAATCATACTTTACACTATTAGCGTCTAACTCTTGTGAGATAGCTATTTCTAGCCCAGACCTAAAACCATATTTAAGTCCTACTTGATTAGAAGTCAGTTTCGCTCTGCTGTACTTCATTCTCAAATGTTTCTATTTCTGGTGCAACATAACCATCTTTAATTTCGTCAAAGCCATGCCCTTTTGCTCCTGCACCTGCTCCGCCTTCAACTAATTTAGTTATCTGCACTGCCTTTAATCTCAATGACACACCTGCACCTGCCATTGCAGTGTAGTAAGGTATCATGTCAGCAGAAACTTTCATTTCTGAACCTGACCATACTTGCTCTTTCATAGGTGTGCCTTTGCTATCAAAAATTGGTATCTTGATGTCTATTACGTCACCAGACTTCATCATAATTTTTGCTTTAGCTTTGAATTTAAAGATTATGTTTCCAGTTGGTTTACCTTCTACATACTCTTCTTCAAAAGGCATGTTTGCTGTTTTGGGTTCTTTACCTTTAGATTTTTCTTTTGCCATTTCTAAAGATACTTTCATCTCGTCTTTAATAGACTTGATAAGTGATTGTGCGTCAGACCCTTTGATAATTAGGTTAGTCTTAAAGTGACCACCATTTTCTTTATCAAATTTAGTATCTGGCGTATTTAACCAACAATATTGTGATACACCTACAGGTGTTACAATTTTGTTATATGTTTGTTTACTCATATTTTTCCTTATTGTTATTGTTCTCTGTGTTTTCTCTTTTGATTGTTGATTTACTAATAGTGTAACTTTACTATGCAGATGTGCATAGGTTTAGGCAAAGAAAAACTTGGATTGATATAGTAAATCTAACTCCAAGTCTCCACTATCAGGAATTGCAGGTAGTTTGCCTCTAGTTTCCTCATCTAACAACTTTCCCACATCTTCCTTAAACTTACCTAATAGGTCTTTACCAAAGGTTTCAACAAAGGCTTCTCTGATAGATACATTTAGCTTATCAATGTCACACGCATGTGTTGCAAAGCTATCATGCACATTACAAAAATTATCAATACCTTTTGCTTTTGCAATATTGACAGTTTTAATCATACAAGCACTATCTAAGCTATGAACATAGTTTGCCGCAACAGCATTTCTACTTCTCAACTTGTCAGTTTCTTTTGTCTCCTCTTTTATCTGCGGTGCAAACACCTCTCCCATTAAATGAGAACGTACTCTTTTGCTTTTCATTTCAGGATAATATTGAAACACAGGAAAGCCTACAGGTGTAACCCAGTGAATAGGTATTCCTTCTTTTGATATTATCTTTGCATTATTTTGTAAGTAGTCCATACCAACCCTAGCAGATTTTAAGTTCTCACCTATACTTGCCCAAATAATTTTAGACAGATATGTTGCAGGTTTGAACATGTCATCAAATGGGTGCATTTCTCCTTTGTCTTTTCTTTTAGTTAAATCTTCTACTACAAAGTCAGTACAAGAATATCTAGTTGACCCATAACAGATTGTCATAATAGGTCGTTTACAAGTTGAACGCTTAACACCATAGTCTAACCATTTCTGTGCCAATGGGTCTCCCTCACTAGCTTTAACTTTCAAAGTTTTAATTACTTCGTTAGCTACTAATTGGTAGATGTCTTGCGGTATCTCACTAGGCAAACAATTAACTAGCTTACCTGCAACTTTATCTTTCAATAACAATGAATAGATTTGTAAACCATTACAACTGCCATCTACATTAACAGGTATATGAGAGACAAACCCATCACCTGTTTCTTGGTATCTTTTCCATTCATCACAAAATGCCAAAAATTGAAAAGGATTATCTGCGTCTTCCCATTGTCTATTAGCGATAGGGTCTTCAGCACATTCAGTTATCCATTGTAAGTTATCGTAAGACCATTTCTCTCTGTCCTCAAATGATACCTTGTCATTACCCCACATATTAGAACCATGCACTGCTAACCAAAAGACACCTCTGTTCTCTTCTGTGATAGCTTTACCTTGACTAAAATTAAGCAATGCTTTTGCACCATTGATAGACTGATAATTAAGAAAAGCAGGTACACAATAAGCTCTACCTCTAAAGTCTAATTGTAGTGGAAAGTATAATGTAGCATAATCTTTAAACTTCTCTGCCAACCATATAATTTTAGCATATAGAAGTCTTTTAGATACCATTCGGTTATTTTCTGTGTGGACAATAACACTATCTTTCTTAAACTTTTTTAGTGCCTCTGGGTTAGTCTCTATGTCATGTGGTTTGTTAGGTAAATCAAGGTTCTTAATTGGTGGCATACCTCCAATAGATAGTCCTTTGTCCCAAGCATTTTGCATGACTGATAGAATAAATGAATTAATCTTATAGGCTGTACTTTGCATAAGATTGACCGCAGTAGTTACTTCAGGCATAGCACAGTTCTCCATTTCATTGTTAAACTTCTTACCTTTTTGCTTAACTAGGTCTAGTTCTGGCATTTCTGATGTCCAGTAGCCATGACCTGTTACTTTGCCGTCTACAACGCTTTTAGGAGGCATTACCATCATTAAATACTCTGGGTTTAATAATTCGTTAAACTTATTACGATTATCTATCCAGTCTTTAGTTTTGGCTGTTTGTTTAATAACTTTGACAGTTTTATGTTTATGCTGTTCAGTAGCTATTTCAACGAGACCTGTACTCTCAATCAATAAAGACACAAGCTCCATTCCTACATGTAGTCTTTCAGTGGTAGTCCATTCTTCCCACCTCATAACTTCATCTCTTTTGGCACTTTCTCTTAACTTACGTCTTTTGTAATTATAGTTCCAAGACCTTTTATCTAAATCTTTTTTAACAGTTTCGTATAGCTCTGGGTTTAGTCCTTTAAAGTTTTTAAGACTAATTTCAGTTTCAATACGACCCCCTAATGTAATGGCACAAGCAGTCAGATTTTTAGTATTAGTAATAGTATTGATTACATGTTTAGCAGTTATCAATGCTACTATCTTTGGGTCTACTTGGGATATGTATTTGAGAGCAATGGGTGTTTTAGAATGAACCTCTGGTAACGCTAGTTCAACCCATTCGGCAATGGCTATTGCAAGGGGACGTATCGTATTTGCTACTATGACTTTTCCGTAAGATGTGACGCTTTCTTCTTCACGTTCAATGTGAGAGAGCCTCCTCTTATTTGTCCTATTTTTTCCAAGTTCAGCAGACATCTTTTCAGTTTGGACTTGGTCTTGATAGGTCGGCATTATTTCTAATATCTTCATGTATTCTCCTGTTGATTGATTATGCAACTGCGGAATGACCTACAAATTAGGTTCACTCCTTTGCTATTTTGTTTTGCTTGTGGTAGAGAATAGTTGTTGAGTTTACTTAACTAATTAAAGATTTTACTATGCAACACAGGTATGGACACTAGGATTGCAAATCCTATTGCACCTATGCACAAGTAAATACGTCACTTTTATTAGTATTACTCTTACTCACTTATCAACTATCCTCTCCTCACAACTTATGTTTAAGCGGATTTATTAATTCCGTTTAATACATTTACTGCTCCCATTAGATTATTTGGTATTAAATGAGAGTACCGCTTTATCATCTTCCATGACTTGTGACCTAACATTTGACCTATCATGTGTAATTCAACCTTACCTGATTGAGCCAAACGTGTTGCACAAGTGTGTCTTAAACAATGAATGACAAACTCTTTGTCGTCTTCAAGGTTCATTGCTTTTCTTAAACGTCTCCAAGTATTCTCACAAGTCCAATACTTTAAATGTGAAAACACAAGGTCGTTTCTTTCCGCTTTTATTAACAATTTGAGAACTGTGGATTTAGCACGCTCTGTTAAAGGTATACCTCTAGGTTCACCATTTTTGGTAACACTAGCAGGTAAGTTAACAACATAGTTTCCATTGTTGTTATGCACCATTAACTTCTTAATAGACAGGGCTTCCCCCAACCTCATACCGCTATCGATAAGAAAAAGATAAAATTCCAAATAGTCAACCATATTCCACTCGGTTAACAATCTGATAATTTCTTTTTCTTCCATTGGTTCAAGGTATCGTTCTCTACCATTGTTTTCTTTTTGCCATTCAATATGAGGCATTCTATCAAGATGATAAATAGACTGTCTCTGATTAGCAAACCTTAACATCTTACTGATTGATGAAAGATAACGATTGATAGTTGCAGGAGCAAAACCTCTGTCCTCCAACGTGTCCACAAGGTTTCCTATGTGGGTATCGTTAACTTCAGTCACAAGCATTCCCTTACCAAGCATTTCAATAACTTTCTCGGCTCGTTTAGATTGCAACTTTTCCCAACCTTTAAGTGTTAATTTGCGGTGTATCTCCGTTAACAACTTTATATTTCGTTGTTGCATTTGTACCTCCGCTTTTCATTGTTATTTAACCCAACTCAAAAGAGTGCTATGTACCCTTTTGCCTTTTGATGTAAGACGCACAAGTTTTCTACGTCTTTCCATTGGGTCTTCAAAAGTTTCTAATAGACCTACGCCAATCTTTTTGTGTCTGTTAATGTCGCCTAACTTGTACGCATTTCTTGACACTGAAGATTGAGATATATCTAGCTCTTCACTTATAGTTTGCATGGCAACACCATCTCGTCCGCCATGAACCGCAACAAATAAAAACACAGCAATAGCCTGTGCCTCAATTTGTGTATCAAACTTTCGCATTTCTTCTATTATTTTTAATAGATTTAGTCCGCTACTCATTATGTTTTCTCCTACTTTCTTCTTTCTTGTATGTACGTAACACAAACGCATTACGTTAAAGTTTAAGATAAATATATTTTCCAATAGCCAATATCAACTATTTTTTCGTATTTATCCCTACTCACTTTAAGATTACTCCAGTTACTATATTTTTCAATATAGACTTTAAAAAGAATAAAATTGATATACATAATTATCCTTTCGTTAATTGTTGTTTGGTGCATTGTTTAAATTTGAAAACCAACCTTTTTGATTTCCCAAACCCATAGATGTGCATTTGGTTGTAGCACTTAACCAATATGACATAATTGCTGTTTGTTTCATATTTCCCCTTTCTTTTTGCTTAATGTGTTGTTTTGTAACGTATGCTATCCTGTCGCACATAGTATGTGCAAGAGGAAAATATCCGCTATTAACATGCAAAATACACCGTCTAGTCTTTAGACGGCATTTCGGCTATTAAAGCCTCATCAGTTTTGCTCTTTAAAAGTTAAAACATCAACATGAGTTTGTCGAAGTTTAATAAGATTTGCAACCGCATCAGTTATATCTTGGTCTGTTGCCTCAATAGATAATAACTCAATACTCTTAACTAATGTTTTAATAGTTTTTATGACTGTATCTTTTTTTTACAAAAATATAATCACCCATGTTTTCATTTTTAGCCATTACTCCTCCGTTGTTGATTTTTGGATTTCATTTGTAAGTGCAATAATAGGAGGTGTCTCTGCGTTGAGTATATTGTCTATCAACTGTACCGCCTTATATGCCACTTGATGTGATGTTAGTTCGTCATACTGTTTTAGAGTTCTTGTTTTTAGCAGGAACGCTATTATCTTGTATTTTAGTTTCCAATTCACCGTCTAGTCCTTTGGTTGGTTTCTTTTTCTTGCCAAAGATGGCGTCCCAATTCTCTTTGTATTTCTCTGAGGGAATGTGAACGCCGTCTCGTATTTTGTAAGATTTAAAGCCTGACATATTCGTAGCCGTTCCAAACACCTAATCCTTCATTTGGTTGTTTTTCGTCACTGCTTTTGTGACCTTCCCAACTATTAGTAATTTCAAAATGGTCTCTTTCCATTATTTCGTCATTACTAAAATTACCTTCTTCTACTTTTTTTCTGGCTTCAGCTTCAGTTTCCGCTTTGACCTCTACTTGTGATGTAACCTCTTCAGTGAACTCAAATGTAAATGTTTTCATAATGTCTCCTATTGTTGATTGTTGATTAAATAAAAACGCCGTCTAGTCCTAGAACCAAACGGCGTTAATTTTTAGTATTTCTTGAAGTATTTTTTTTGAAGATTTGCCAATTTTTGCTCTGCTGACAAAACCTCCATTTCTGCAAATACCTCTGTAAAAATATGCTCTTGACTATCAAGCAGAGAGCGTCCCTGCTCGGTGTAGCCAATAGCATTAATTTTTACTTCTTCTAGTTCGCCTTCAATAAGTTGGCAACCTAGTCCAATCATCAAGATACTTTTTTGATTGGGAACTTTATGACCTGCCCCATGATTGGGACAGGTTTATTTTTTAAATTAGTTGAACGGATTGCACGTCTAACATTTTTTAAAACATTAGATGCTAGGGTGCATCTCTCCAACTCTTGTTGGCTGAATAATGATAATTGCATCATTACGCAGTCAACCAACCTTCCGAGATAGCAGAATGAAATAATTTTAATTTCTCTGCTTTCGTTTGGGCTTGTTGGTATTTCTCAAAGTGAAGTTTCTTTTTTACTTCATCTTTGAATTTTGCAACGCTCTCCGCTCTTTGGATACGTTGCACACATTTTGCGATTTGCATGTGTGGGTCTCCTATTGTTGATTGTTGATTTGTTGCAGTGCAACAGACAGGCAGAATAGTTCCGCCTGTTTCGACTATAAAAGTCTCTTCAGTGTTGCTTAATATTTAAAGATTTTTTTCTCTTCGATAAGTTTAGCGTAGTCTATCTCTCTATGATAAAACTGTAATTCAGATAAAATAAAATTAAACTTGTTTTCATCTTCAACAGTGTTGAACATAGCATTGTTTCTGATTTGTACTAAATCATCAACTATCTTAAAAAGGTCTCGAACCTGTCCAAACTCTAAAGCAGTTTTTACAGTTGGAAACCCATTCTGATATGGCTCTTGTTTTAATTGTTTAGTGTTTAACATTACGCCACCGCCTTTGTTGTAATTCTCGTACTGTTCAAAGTAGTGTTCGAGATAACTTTTTTCTGTTTGATATCGTACACGCATTCTTTAATTAATGCGTCATCAAGCCAAAATTCAAAAGTCATAGTGCCGTCATCATTTACTATTTTTTTTGTTTCATGCTTTAAGAACTCGTGTGAGTTTCTTGAACTCGTACCCACAACAACCTCTGTTGTAGTGAATGAGTTAGTGCCGTATGACTTTGCCCCTGTGTTTGCGTAGTCTGGTGCGTGTACTCTGTTATAAATATTAAATTGTTTGAATGACATAGCGTCCTCCGTTTGTTGATTGATTGTTGATTTGATTGCGTGTCGCAATCTGTAAACACTAAATAATTAAATAGTGTTTGCAGATAGAGAACCGCAAATTTTGAAGGGGCTTACTCCGTTGAGAGCCGTTCCCACCTTCGAGTGGATTTTCCAAAAGCCTTAGAGATTTATCAACTCTGTCCAGATACCGCCCTCATCAGTGAGAACGCCTCCGCTTGTGGCACTATTTTTTGAAATGGCTAATTTGAGCCTGCAGATTATCAAAAAATTTTAAAAAAATAAACATTCCCCTTCTTAAACTAAGCATTTGTGGATTGCAACAGTTAATTTAACTTTTTTTCATTTTTTTTTATATAAGCTAAATAAGGCTTATTTAACGTCATTTATAGGATTAAATGGGATATAATAGGAAATACTAGGATTATGTGGGATAGATAAAGATAGTATGTGTGAATAGTTAATCCTTCAAAGTAATCCCACAAGGAAAGTGAAATTCAAAAGATTTATTAACTTTCAAATTATCCTTCTTTGTCTGTTGTTTCTTTTGTCTGTAATTCTTATTGGTTCTTTGTTTGTAGAGTTTTCCTGCTTCAGTCTTTAGCCAGTCTTGTCTTGTTATCATTGTAATGAATAATATCCTTTGCTCTCTGTTGGTTACCTTTGGTTAATACTTAATGAGATACTTTAAGAGATACCCATAGTTATTCTTTTTTTTGCTCTCATCTAATAGTGTAACTTTACTCATTGAAATACCTTTGACCTCTGCCCTGCGTTAGGCTCAAGACGTGGCTGTGCGTGGCTCTGTGTGGCTTGTGGTGGTGCTTGTGGTGGTGCTTTGGGTGTGGCTATGCGTGGAACTTAAAGAGAGCAACGCACACGCCCACACCCAAACTAAAAAAACAGACTAGCTCAAGCACAGGCGAAAATAAAAAAAGTACGCCCACACACAGCACACGCAGAGGATATGCTATCCTTATACACAGAAAAAACCGCTAACTGCCTATCTTTTTGACTTTCTGGCGTGGTTTTTGCGTGGTCTATGGGGGAAACTAGCCTTTTCGTAGATACGAATACCCCCTCATAATTTTCTATGAAATATTCGCCATGCGTTCTGCCATTCGATTAGCACGATTAGGCGTTTGTTTAGCCCATCTGCTATCTAGCATCTCCACACTAGCTTGTTTGTAGTCCCCATCTTGTAATGCTTTAAGCATACCCTTAAACTTGGACACCCCATAAGCACCCATTTGGTACACCATCTCAACCACAATGTTCCTTGCACTGTCGTTAATATCAGGACATAACATCAGTAAATCATCAGCACCAGTTACAGCTCTAGCAAAGTCTCTCTCAAATAATACTAGCCAACCTGCGTGGTCTGTAGGAGCTGTCTCTCCTTCTAACATCTTGTGACCATAGCCACCTGTAAGATGTCCTTCTGTACACTTATAAACTTCTAATCTGTAGCCTTCTTCTTTTTTAACGGCTTCTTTTGTTTGTTCTATATCCATCTGTCTTTAGTCTGTGTCCTTCCGATATTGTTTTCCATAAATCTTTCTAATTCTTGGTCTAACAATTCTTCTTTGTGTTGATTATAAGATAATGTCTGGTCTCTATCTATTCTGTCTACCCAATACTTTGCCGCCATAGCTAAAGCATCAATAGCATCATCATGTCTTAATGAACCTTTGTCTCTAGTCAGTCTTGTCATTTGTCTAAACAACTGATGGTCTGGTTCATTCTTAAAATCTTCGTGTATTAGTAAGTCATCTACAACTAACCTGTGTGAGTTCATCAAAGGCTCTAGTGTGTCTATAATACGTTTTTCTTTCTGTGTATTATGTCTAACTTCTTCTATCTCACATGGGTGTATCTTTGCCATGACAGGTTTTAACAACTGGGTTGCCATACCATCACCAAAGTTACTCTCAATGACTACATAGTTCACATCATGTTTCTTTGCGATATTAGATAGTCTTGCCATAGTAGTTTCTGAATACCCACCTTCTAGTGAGCCTACAGAGGTCAGATAAAGCACTCCATGAAGCATTTTAAGCACCGCATACGCTGTTTTGTCTTCTCCACGACCACTAGGGTCAATGGACATTACTGTGCCTTCAAATGCTGTAAATTCTTCACTCATCATCATAGGAGCTACAAAATAATCACCTTTAAGTCCCACATTGGGAATATCAGGGTCTATAGCTTTCATTTGCTCTGGTGATGAAGCCCATTGTATCTTTGCAGGTGCATCTTTCCATGTAGAGCAACCTGAAGCTACAATTAAATCGTTTAACTTTAGAGGGTATCTATTTGCATCAGACAAACTTGTGTCCAACATAAATTGTAAGTTAAAACCAGAACGACCATAAGATGATAGTCTTTCCATAAGGTCTACCGCATCAAACCTTTTGGGGTCTGTAGGTTCACCTTCTTTACCTTGTATAATGTCTGCAAGTTTGTGACCATAACTAATCTTTTGTGTTTGGTTAGGCACAAGTGCAGTCCATATCTTTGTCTTAAATCCTCTCTCTTCTAATGAGTTGTATAATGACATCTCATTTTGTGGAGTACCAAGAAATATAATTCTTCCTGTATTAGGTTTAATGATTGCATCAAATTCTTTTACAGTCTCACCTAATCTATCTCTCATTAACTGCGTTTGGGAGTTATTAGCACTCTCAACGTCATCAGCAATGATAATGTCTGCTCTACTACCTGTTAACTGCCCTGTGATACCCATAGATTTAACTGATGGTGCATGACTGGCTGTAGCAGGTGCTACGTCAAATGATACTTTAGAATGTCTTTGATTATCTCTAGGTATCAAGTGTTGTAATAGTGGCATCTCTCCAATTAACCTTTGTGTAAAGGTACTAAAGTCATCTGCTCTAGTTTTACTAGCAGATACTACTAAAATATTTTTTTGTGGATTAAGAAGTAATTGATGACAGACAAAAGCAGAGGTAATCCAAGATTTACCTACTCCTCTAAATGCTTCTATTACAAGTCTCTTTTCGTTTGACTGTAAGTAATCTGCAATATCGAATTGTATAGGTGTTGGGTTAGGCAGGTTTAAGTGCTTCCAACACAAATACAAAAAATTTTTAAAATTCTTTAATCGTTTATCCATCATCAAATGGTACTTCGTCTAAAATGTTATCTTCTTTTTTAGCCAAAGGTTCTTTACTGTATGTTTTACAAACTTCTAAACATACTTTCATTTCTGAAGCTGTTAAATCTTCTCCTGATTTTAATTTCTTATAAGCATGGTTTACCAATAGTTGTGGTAACTCTTTTAAGACTGTCTCTATTTTATTGGGGTCTTCCTTGTCGGTTGTATTTTTTATGGTCTCGTTTTTCATCTTTGTTTAACCTTTTCTTGTGTGTTCTTACTCTTTTCTTTGGTTTCTCTCTAACAACAAAATCTTTAAATTTTTTAGCCATAACTACTTACTTGTTAGTCTGTCCATGTGATTGTAAATTCTGCCAATCTGTTTATCTATTGACATAATTTCTTCTGTTAGCATTCCTAAATGAACCTGAAGTTCTACGATTGTCATTAAAACATACGAAGATAAACCTAGTAGAATAGTACCTAGTAACGCAATCAGAGCTGTGTTGTGTTGTCGTTTCATTTACTGCCACCTATGTAACCACCTATAACACCAATCAATCCTGTAACTGACATCTTCATCAATGTAATTACACTTTCATCTACTGGTCTATTTTCTTCTAATGCTACCCAATAATCTCCAATGATAATGACACCAAGAAGTATTAAGACACCACTTGTTATTAATAAAATCACAATATCTTTAAAATTTTTAATCATTTGGCAATCTTTCCTTTGTTAATACCTTTTTTAATAACGTATTCTCTAGTTCCATTTCCGTTAATTGAAACTTCCTTTTTAAGATTTTTAAACAGAGACATTTCTTTATCTTTATGTTCTTTATTTCTTGTGAACTCTGTTAGCTTTTTTGTGTCTCGCATGTTTTTTAGGTTTGCAATTAGGAAAGTCAAAAGTGTAGACATCATCTACAATCTTATTTAATTTCTCAAACACTCTGTCGATAGAACCGAAGAATGCGTAGAGAAACTTATCAATCACTTTTTGCCTTTAAATATTTGTGTTCCCTTAATTCCATAAATACTTGCCACGACTAAAATCCAAAGATTTGTAAACCATGACGGAAGCTGTTGAAATTGTTCAAAAAACTCTTTAATTTTTTGTGATGCGTTTGGGTCGTCTGAAAATACTCCCCAAGCAATTACCAAAATTGGCAAAGTTAAAATTATAAGAACCGCCTCATCTTTCCAGTCTGATTGACGAGCTTCTAGTAATTTTCCAGAGTATTCTAATTCCCCTGAAGCCATTTTTTCTGCGTGTTTAGCTTGTGCATTAGCCATCATCATTTGTGTTTCTTTTTTCTTTTTATAAACGTGTTGACCTGCGTTAATCGCTAACTTAATTGCACTAAACCACATATTACATTGCCCAAAGAATAACTGACCATATTACAAATAGTGTAAAAAGTTTTTTATTTGTATTACCCCAGTATATTACTGCTTTGTCTTTCCAAGTTTTTGGCGTGTAACCATATATTATCATGTTGTCTCCTTTTTAATTTCGTTACAAAAATATGTAACGTATAATTTTTCTTCGTTCATTTTTGTTTCGTATTTTTCTGTAAATGTAGTAGTTATTTTTGCACCACCATTTACACATTCAGTCCAACTGTTGTATTCTTTTGGTACAGTTGCAGTGTTATTGCAAAATCCCGTAATTGCAGAGCAAATACTAAACGCTAGTATAAATTTCATTAAATGATGTATTTGTAATTATTTAAAGTTGAAATAACCTAGTATTCCAACAACTATTGTTCCAATAGCAAGAATAACCTTAAGTCCACCCTTACCCATAGAAACATCTTGTCTTAACGACTTAATTTCTTTTTTCATTTCATCTATGCTTTTTAGAATGTTATTCATTCGTTCAGCACAAAGTTTCTCATGTGATGAAAGTCTTACACCAGTAGCGACTTCGCTAAACTCTTTTGGTGTAATCTTTTTTCTAGGCATTGTTATCTAGCAGTACAAGGGTTATCTCCGACTAGAGGTTGTTCGGCAAATGCCATGTAAATATAATTTGCACCAGAACCATTCATTTTACCATCTGTACTTCTAAATTTAAATCCATTTGATAAAAAATCCATTTTAAAATTAGCATGAACTTCTTCTGCTCCACTTGTGTTTGCTCTTAATAAATGTTCGGTAACATTATCTACATCTCTTTTATTATCAAATAATCCCCAATCATCAGCACCACTTGTTTTTTTAACCATAACAAACGCAGGTTTAAATCCTGTATAAACAAATGTTCCATCTGTACTTCCATTACCTGTGTAGCTTCCAAATTTTGAGTAGCCTTGTACATCTGCGAAGCAGTAGGCAATTAAATTTTGTCCAGAAGCATTTGATGATGTCCAAGTTCCTACTGAAAAAACAGAAGATGTAGGTGCAGTATCATTCCATGGAGTACTTGCATCTCCTACAGCATTAACAAATTGTAATTCTAAAAATTTATCTTGAGGATTACTTGCATCAGTTCCTACATGATAAACTCCCCAACCATCTCCACCAGAATCTAAATTTTTAACAAGAATCATTTTTGGCACAGCACCTAAACCATGACCAACTGTAGCATTAGCACCTGTACCTGTATAAGAAACAATACTAAATCCACTTGTAGTATTAGCACTAACAGTAGAACTTATAGAACCATCTGTATTAGCTACACCTGCACCATTTGCTTTCCAGTTCCATCCAACAAAATTTGCACCAGTAGCATTTACTTCTCCTGCATTTGTTAATTCATATCCATCAGAATTAGTTGTAAAAATTGCATCTGTTGTTTCAACTACAGTACTATTACTTTTAATAAATTTATTAACACCTCTTACTTTGTCAAATAATCTGTGGTCATCTCCACCTCTATTTTTAATCCATGCTAAATCGGTATCAAAACCAACTCCTGTGATTATATAATTATTTGAACCATTACCTGTATAAAGTTTAGTGTTAAAATAATCAGACGGTTTTTTAATTGTAGTATAAGCCATTATAAATTTAATCCTTTTGTTGATAAAGCTGTGTAGCCTGTTGGTACATCATATTCAAATATTCCTATTCCACTTGCATTAGTTCCTGCACTAGATACTGCTGTTGTTCCGAAGTAGCCATTGCCGAAGTTTGCTTGAAAAGTTGATGAGTCACTAGATGTAGCATTTGCACCTACTATATGATAAACACCTGTTGGATTAGAAGATGCTGATGTTATTGAAACAGCACCTGTACCTGTAGCACCACTTGTAGGGTCACCACTATTTTGCCAAGTTCCATTTTTAGAAAAATATAATTTGTTATTATCTAAATCTAAAGCAATACCTATAATATCTGTTGTTCCATAAGTATTACCATAACTTGTTGAATTTGTGTTATTAACAATATTTCCATTTTCTGCTTTGTAACCCCATTGATAATCGTCATCAGCATTAGCTACAGTACCACTTCCACCGAAATACCAATTTAAAGCAGGTGCTGACCTAGGTGCAATACCAATAAGATTATGACCGGCTTGAACTGTATTTTTCATTTCAACATACCATTTACCTGTAGAAACTCCTATTGAAGAAGTACACCAAAATCTATTTGAAGCAGCTCCACTATTCCATTGAGTATTTCCATTAGAAAATGTACCACTACTAGCAAAATCCATAACTCCATTCCAAGTAGCAAAAACATTATCTGGACAATCTAAAGTATTAGTTAATGTACCACCACCAACTGTAAAGTTATTACCATTACCAGATTGGTCTGTTACTGAATTACCATCTTTTAAAATAAAGAAACCATTAGTTCCATAAGTAACTGATGGAGAAGTTTTAATTTTCCAAACACCATTAGCATCATATTCTCCAAATGCTGAAGCATCATAAGCTGTGCCATCTATGAAGTGAATGTGAGACATTGAGCCATCAAAATGATTATTTCCATTCCCATCATTTCCTAATATAAATGGATTAGTTGTATTTACATTACTTAATGTACTATTTTGAACAGGGTTAGTAACATTACTTAAAGATGTTTCTCTAACACCATTAACATATAATTTCATTCTATCGGTAGCAGTTGCTAATGTATTGTCATAAACGCAAACTACATGATACCAAGCCGATACATCTCTAAATAATCTATCAGTAGTAATTCTACCTGCGTAAGCATTGTTATTCCATATAAACCAATCTAATTTTCCACTGCTTTGAAAATACAAATTATCTTGATATGCACCTGAACTATAATGTACTCCAAATAGTGAACTTGCACTACCTGTGGTGCTTCTTTTAACCCAAGCACTCCATGTCCAAGTAGTTCTATTTCCTGCTGATGATGGTGTTCTTGTTAAATATGTATTAGCCATTAGTTAAATTGTCCTCCACCTGTTGCACCGAAAGTAGATGAGATTGTAAACGTTCTGTCTGCTGTTTGACTTTCTGCATCTGTTGCTCGGATTGTAAATGTGTATGTTGTTGCGGTTGTTGATGCTCCACCAAAATCGGTAGTAGTCAACGCACCTGTTGTTGAATTTAAAGTTATTCCTGCACCACTTAATACTGAAGTTGTTTCTGAATAAGTTACTGCACTATCTGATGTTGCTGATAAAGTTGCAAGTGTACCAGAGAAATCCCCTGCGAATGAACCTAATGAAGCACCAGTTACCCATGTAGGAGCATCTGATACTGTTAAGATTGTACCAGATAATACTGCTAAACCATTAGGATTTTCTATTCTAATTTTGTATTGAGCATCTACTGATAAAGTTATTACTACTGTTAAAGACGTAGAGTTATTAAAAGTTACTGAAGTAGCATCATACCAAATACCTGTAGATGGATTTAATACTTCTACTTTTGGAATACTCTCAAAGTTAGCACCAGTTACAGTAATAGTAGCTTCTGTGTTATCTATTGTACTAGGTGAAATACTAGAAATCGTAGGTTTAGTTTCAGCAACACCTGTAAGGTTTGAACCATCTATTGCAGGTAATGTTGCAGGAAATACAGCGTCAGTTAATTTTGCTGAACCATCTAGTTTAGCAAGTTCGTTTGCTGTGTTTGCGTCTGCAAATATATCTGCTAGTTCTCTAGCTTTACTCATTTTTATTCTCCTACGATTTTAATTATTTATTATAAAACTATCGTGTTAGCTTCATCTTCAGTTAATGCTTCTCCTGCAATTAACTTTGCTTTAGCACTAGCTTTTAAAGCATCATTAGTTTCTTTATCTGCTTGTGCTTGTGCTTCAGCTTCTGCTTTTGCAGTTTCTCTAGCTTGAGCTTCTGCTCTATCAGTTTCTCTTTGTGTTATTTCTTCTGCTGTCATATCAACCAAAATTCCATTAGGATTTTCTGGCGATACTCTAAATATTTTATTTTCGTTTGACATAATTATTACTCCTTATTTAAGTCCATAAACTTTAACATTTGATTGAGTTCCGATATTTCCTGAAGCTGCAAAAAACCTACAACCTGCTAATGAAACACCACTTCTATGTTGCAAAGACGAATTAATAGTTCTTAGAGAAGAACCATCAAAAGTTTGCATAAGTAAATTCGCTCCTGTATAATTACCTGCAAAAGGATTATGAACCCACATCTCAATTGAAGCAAAGTTATCACCATGAGCATCAGTACTTTCGTGAGGAAACCAATAACCTACATCCCAACCACCTTTATAACTTCCTGCAATAGAACCATTGCTTTGAGAAACTTGTTCTCCTGAGAAATAATAATTAGTAGTTAGTTCTGTGTTAGAAGCATTTTGAAATCTAAATTGTATCTGTGCAGTTGAACTTAAATAAATATTAGCTTGTATATAATAGTTTTTATAAGTAGATGAAAAAGCATTATCTAATGCTAGAACTTGCGTACCACCACCATTTACATCTAATATTTTTACCATATCACTTGATACTGTTCCATATTCAGGTGCAGTAGCACCAGAGTTCATTTGAAGAACTTGACCTGCTGTACCTTTTGGTAATCTTTGTAATCCACTTCCATCTCTGTAAAGTATATCGCCTTGTGTTGTTATTACTGTTCCAACATCAGTACCATTAGTACCATTTGTACCATTAGTACCTGCTGAAGACATTTGTTCAAAGTAAGCTGTATCAGTTGGAAGGTTTCCTGTACTTGCTTGTATACAAATGTATGACGAACCATTGTACGATACGACATCATCTATAGTATAAGCTGTTCCACCTGCATAAGTTCCCTTCCACTTGAACTTAATTGAGCCTAGATTTACTTGAGCCATTATATTATTTCCTTATATTGTTGCTATTAGTTCGCCATTGTTAAGTGAGAAGGTAAAACCACTCGCACTAAATAAAACATCATCAAATGTGGCGTATGTTGCACTTGAAATGTTATCCACTCCTTGATTAGTAGTAGTGACTATTAAGTCTCCATTACTATCTTTGTGAAATCCATAAACTTCTGCTGAAGAAGCATTAGAAAATTCTAAAGCTGTTCCACCAGAATTAACTACTAATGCTTGACCTGCTGAACCCAAAGGTGGGACATCAGTTGCATCTGTAATACTAAAGTTTGCTAAAGCAAAAGTTCCGTATGCTATTAATTCTAAAGTGTCATTAACATTAGCACCAGTTGCTAAAACTACAGAAGTTCCCGAAGTTGCAGTTACATCTGTACCTACAACAATTTTAATTCCGTTTAGAAAAATATCTACATATCCTGCGTCATACGCAAGTGTGTTTCCATTAGCATCTGCACCAGTAAAAGTTGTTTGACCTGCTGTTGCTGTGTAAGAAAATCTGTTTGCTGTTCCATTAACTGAAGAACCAGAATTTATCCACCCACCAGACGAGTACACTTTCATGCTTGAAGAAGCTGTATCGAAATATAAATCTCCTACATCTAAAGCTGAACCATCAGGGTCTAAAGTTGGTGCAGTTGCACTAGCACCTAGATATGTATTTGCAAAACTGTTTACTGAAGCTAGGTTTGTAGCAACAGTATTAATATTTGTTAATCCACCTGCAACATTTGTAATATTTGTGTTAGCTCCTGCTACAGTATTAATGTTAGTAGCATTTGCATTTACAGCATTTATAGCCGTTGCACTTGAGTTAACTGTGCTTATTGCAGACTGCATACCTGCAACTGTGTTAATGTTAGAGCTGTTTGAATTTACAGCATTTATATTTGTAGAATTATTGTTTACTGCCGTTACTGCCGTAGAAATTCCTGCAACGCTAGTGATGTCAGAAGTTATACCTGCAACTGAATTTATGTTTGAAGCATTACCTGCTACCGCATTTATTTCTGTACTGTCTCCTGCAACTGTATTGATGTTACTTGAATTTGTATTTACTGCATTAATGTTTGTAGAATTATTGTTTACTGCGGTAATAGCTGAAGCTATCCCTGCAACACTTGTGATGTCACTAGAAATACCACCTACAATATTGACGTTAGCTATGTTTGTAGCAACTGTATCAATTTCCGAAGTTGCTTCGTTTAAATCATCTGCAACAGTTTCTACTTCACTAACTGCTTCTGCTAAATCATTAGCTACTGCAATAACTTTAGTAATATCTGTAGCTACAGTATTAACTGAACCAATGTTGTTTGCTACTGTAGTTATGTTTGCTGAATTTGTATTAGCTGTCCCAATAGCTGTAATGTTACTATTAACAGTATTAATAGCAGTCATGTTACTATTAACAGTGTTAAGCGTAGCTTTGTCTGTTGCAGATAACCAAGTATTTTCTAAGTAATTTTTAGTTGCCGCATGTTGTGCCGCAGTAGGGTCTGCTACATTTGTTAATCTTTTATTCTGTGCGTCCCATTGAAAATCTGTATTTGATACTTTGATAACATCACCTGCATCATCAATAGCTTCTTGTGACATAAAGAACGCTTGGTCACTATCAGTATCTAAATCGTTCTCTGTAAGAACTGACCCAGAAGCATAGTCTACTAATTTAGTAGTCTGTGACGTTCTTCTTCTAATCTCAATAGCCGCATCTTGGGCAGGTGCAGAGTTGAAAGTAAGGGTAGTTCCTGCACTATTTAAGCTAAAAGCTGTAGTAACAACCCCTGATAATGTAACTGTAAGGTCACTTGTGGCTCTATAACTAAAAGGTATAGAATAAGATGTTGTACTGTTATCGCCTGTATAACGTACAAAACTATTTGCCATGTATGATTTTCCTTATGTTTTTGATTGGGTTTTACTAAAAGTGTAAGTTTAGTGTTTATTGAGTAAGTATCTCAATGTAGTTCTTTTTAGCTTTCTTTTTAGCGTTCTTTTTAATGAGTTTTCTATCTTTTCTCATTTTCTTAATTTGAGGAAACTCTTTTAATAATAATTTTCTAGCTTTTGCTTCAGCTTTGTGGACATATTCTAATATAAATTTCTGTCTTTCATCAACACCTGCGATTGTACCATCAGCTTTTTTATATAGTTTACTTTTAGGGTCTTGTATTACAGTCTCAATTAATTTTTTAAGAGTTAATCTTTGTCCATTATAAGGTAAAGTAACTTCTCCTGTAAGTTCTCTCCACCTATCATAAGCTGTTTGTTCTTTATCATTTTTAATAGTTCTTAAATCTACACCTGATTTTCTATCTATTTTTGCAGGTGGTACATATTTAAAATCTCTATTTTCATAAAACTTTTGTATTGCAGGATTGTTAGTTTTAGTCATAGCAAAAGGTGAAGACCATAAACCTGATTTTCCACCTAGCCCAAAGAACCAACCTCTGTCTCTATCAATTACTTCACCATACATATTACGTTTAGGCATAATACTATCTTTACCTTTAAATGGATTTAAAGCTAATAACCTATCGTTTAATGTAAATAATTCTTTTTGATAATCTTCATCAATTCTACTCATATATCTTAATCCACCAGATAAAGGTGTAATTTTGTAAACAGCTCTAGCTAGTATAGAAGCACTTACTTTGTCAGGTGACCTTGTAGAAACAAAATCATCACTAAAGAAAAAGTTTGCAGTTTCAACTATATTTTTCATATAAAATTTAGAGTTAAGATTTCTAAAAATAGAATTAACAACACCCATAGATAACTCTGTCATATCTTTTTGTACTGCTTCAGGTATATCTTCATTGTATCTTAAAAACTTATTCATACTGTCTTGTAAGTCAGCCATAATAAAGAATGGCATCATTATAGGGTCAGCTCTATTTAATTGAATGTATCTGCCATCATCTGTTTTATAAGAATAAGGTTTCCAACCTGTGTTAATTTCTCTTTCTGCATTTTCTCTGTAGTTTCTTGAACCACCACCAGTAATTTTACCTGATGCTACTGCACCAAATGCGGCTGTCCATAATGCAAATCCCATAGTTGCTCTAGCGTTAGCTTCTGCCGCCGCTTCTGGGTTTATATAATTTCCATCTTTACCTTTTTTTAAAGCATGTCTTGTACTTAACACTGCTCTGTTAAGAAGAGGTAGATGTTCAAAGTTCCATTTAATTAAGTTAGAAGGAGTGTTAATAAAGTGTAAACCTAATGCTCTTGTCCATCTGTGTTTACTTGTAAAAGATAAAACACCACCTGTAATACCACCTTCCATCTTACCTGTTTCAGGGTTCATAGAATAAGCAGATTGTGTATATGTACTTTCTCTAGCGTATTGTAATGGGTCGTTAACTTGTAATTTGTTTACATCTTTAATCGTTGTGCTTGTCATGTCAGCAGTTTCTAATGCACCACCAGATGCAGTCTTTTGATAATCTGCTTCTAATTCTTTAAATCTTGCTTTGTAATCATCTTCTTTAATTACACCCTTCCAAAAACCTTTACCTGTTTCTTCTCTAATTTGTGTATTAACTTGGGAAGCTACTCTAGCTTTGTAAGTCATAGTTTTAAGAAATTCATCACCTGCACTTAAAATTCTCATAGGAAAAGTTGTAGCGTAACCTATCGGTCTAAATACATATTTATCAAGACCAACACCTACTGACCCCATTCTGTCAGTCATAAGTCTTGTTGTAGCTTGTAACCATCTTTGAAGTTGCCCTTGTCTAATGTTGTTATCGAACTTCATCTGCTTACTATCAAGTATACCACGACCTTCCATAAATCCTCTTTTAGCCGCCATTAAAGCATCTTTGGTATAAAGTATCTGGTGAATATAAGTGTCGGCGGCTTCTTTAGCTAATTGATTTGCTCTTTTACTATCTTGTGGAAGTAAATATGCGGCTCTAACTAACATAGTTAAAGGTTTCCATTGTGTTTGGAATAGACCAGATACAATATTAATTGCATGTGTATCAGGTGAAGATAGTAAGTTGTTATTGATAAACTCTGACGCTAAATCCCAACCATTTACTTTTCTCGCATTTTGTAATGCCATAATAACTTGGTCAGTGTCATGTAGTTTTGCGAT
>JACKZZ010008912.1_pt1 | contig 29343 bp, 24 predicted proteins | sample 8027871 | NCBI WGS metagenome assembly JACKZZ01 (sample SAMN15724774, study PRJNA655200) | protist metagenome | isolation source: fluorescence activated cell sorting (FACS) single amplified genomes of... | place: USA: West Boothbay Harbor, Gulf of Maine | collected 2000-07-19
TGTAGTAGCTAGTTATGATAGTACTCAGGGATGGGCATCCCAGATAGATAATAGTTATATACAAAACAACCACTAAAGAACAATTACAAAACAACCACAAATACAAAGTAGACGCTTGAAACTTTACTTATGTTCCTAAGAACCATTACCATATGCTTAAAACTATGAAACAACTGATGCAATGAATACTTATATATATTACATTTGTGGAAATAAAAATGTTTGAGAAAGGGTTAAGTGCTTTAATTCACTACCTTAAAGTTACTTTAATAGCCTCCAATATAGTAAATATCCGCCATTTTCCTTAAGAACTGACAAATAATTCCGAGTTTTTTGATTCACCAGCCTGGAAAAGAAAACCTTTGAATGATTTTCGATGGGGTCCCCTCCTTGTGAGAATTGATGAAAAATATAATCTGCTTGAGGTAAAGCCAATAATACTTTATGATGGTAGATCGACTTAATCGATGAACTTTCTCGGTACGATTATGGTGATTACGACTATAACCCCTCTGGTACCCAACCTTCCAGATCATTCAACACACTCATAAAATTAGCTTTGAAGAATTCGAGTTGCGTCACATCTGTCGATACACCAACAAGGAAAGAAAAGGCACTTCGCAATTCATCTTTGCGGGCACCACTAATACTCTCTGCTCCTATGTACATTTATCCGTATTACATTTGTAGTTAAATAAGTATACGTAAATAGTAAGCACGTAGCTGCATCACAGTAAACAGTTAACAAATAACATGATCACCACTAAAACGTATCATTAATCTAGTTGTGAGCAATACACAAATGGCAAATGTCATAGACACAAAATATAAAATAAAAAGTAATATAATTGGTTATACCTGTAATTCGTCTTGCTGATCCTGCTACTAATATAAACTCTCTCACCCACCTCATTTCGACTTCGGATAAAGGAGGCAGGTCTGTTAAAGCCAGAATTGTTTTGAATAGTAATGCAAACATACCCTTAAAACCGTCAGGACAGGTGTCCTCATATACACGCCTCCCATCCACTAACACCAGTGACATACTACTGCTTTGACTGCCGTTCGAATTGCTGTCAAGTGTACTATTTGCAGCAATGGAACGAAGAACTACATTACACAAAGATACTGCAGGAAGGCCAATGAATAAAAAAGCTTCCTGTCCTTCGACGTCGTCTTGCGTTATAATCTCTTCCCTGAGAGCCCATGCCCCTGCTAAGTAAATCTGCTGGAAGAAAACTCCCCATAGCTCCCGTTCCTCCGGAACAATGCTCTCCCTGTTACTTTCGCATGACGAAGCATCATCTCTCTCGCCATGAGAGCAAGGGATCGGGGGTAAGGATATTGAAGATGGCTCTTGCGACGCTCGTTCATTTGTTGTACTCGCGCATATTCTTCCAGCCTCTTCCTCGTTACTTTCATTCGCATATATTCCTTCAACTTCTTCATTATATGCCCCATAACTTATTTGCTTATTTCTCCAATCGCGATACATATTCGAGTCAAGACCACGAAGGAACGGAACACCACCAGCAGCTATTGAATTCAATGCGGGTTTTATGATCATATCTCCAAAATAATATATTGTTGACTGAATTCGTTCATATCCCCCTCCTTCTAGTTCCTGTTCGAGAGATATCAAATTTCCTAGGTCATCTTTATCAGTTATATTCACATAATAATTTGCACTGGTCGCAACGGGAAACCCATAACCACTCGAAAGTCTCGTTCTCGGGCTAATTAAACCCATAATTCCGTGGCGAAAAATGTGCAAAGCATATCCAGTTTCGGAGTCGAAACGCTGAATGTGAGTTCCACTCGAAGAAATGGGAAATTTATGTGAACCTTGCACTTGAAATTTGTCTTCCAATTTATACAAAACGAATACCAAATTCTCCAGACTACGGTTTGTTATAGATATAAAATGACTACTATCAAATGCGCTCATTACTTCCGTTTCTGATAGTAATATATAGTAATATTTTATTTTGTAACTGAAAAAAAGATAGGAACAAAGAGTTTGAAGAAGTATTCGATTGACCAAGGTGCTGCTCTATATATGTTATTATTTAAGATGAGTGAATGGCGAAATATGTAGTTAAAATGAAACTAGGGTATACTTAGTACAGTATTGCTTATGCTGTAGATACACACAACACGAGATAACGAAAGCCGGCCCGTCCCAATTAAGAAAAAAATTAATTGATGAGTAATATCTTGCACCTCACTTATTATGAACTAGTATTATTCATATAAATCATCTTTGTAGTTGTTTTAGGATGTTTTTTAAAGCATCCTATTTGGTCGATGTTCAAAACTACATCGACCAAAAGAATATTAAAGCTTAAGTGCAGCGTATATTACCAAAGAACTTAAATACATGGCTATTTAAGACCCAATGAGCAAGAGGAATAAACATAAACTGATATTCGAAAGTAGCTCGTGCACAGTGCATCTGTACAAGTGAAGATTTGAAATAGCTCGCGAATAAAGAACATTCAAAAAAACAAAGCTAAACTATCGATAAAAATAAAATGGATTGACTTTCTATATATTTATTGAAAGATATGACATATTTTGTTGATGTATCCTTAGAAATATCTCATAATTTCATTTCGTAGCACTGATGAAGTAGTTGCTATGGTTGGTTGTTACGAAAACAATGTTTTTCTTAATGTAGAATTGATATAGACAACTTAAGAACAATACAAAACAACCACAAATACAAAGTAGACGCTTGAAACTTTACTTATGTTCCTAAGAACCATTACCATAGGCTTAATATTATGAAACAACTGATGCAATAAATACTTATTATAGATATAAGTACGTTAGCATATTATCAATTTAACAAAATTAGTAAGAGCCTGATGAAGACAACATTAGCTTATTTACTGGATAGCTACAAAGTAGTCACTCGCTAATAATTACCGCGAAGAAGCTTCTTTCAAATACCTCACTGTCTAATATATCCTACTTCAAGCGATGAAGTTGTTCTATTACACACGAGAAAAAGCAGCCAAGTAGGTAACAGCTAGAAGCCAGGCTGGGCATGAGTGGCCGACCACAACTATCACTCGTCCACAAATCGGCAGCTCATCACTGATCCTACTGATTTAACTCTGAGCTCTGTACTATCTTGCAAGTGCATATAGTAGTAGCTCAACAACTTACAGACCCAAAGATGCCATAGCTATATTCAACGATGGAAGATCCCACACAACGATCCTCCCATCGAGACCAGCAGTAGATAGCTGAGTGGGAGACATCGCAGAGATATCAGTAATCGCTCCTTCATGACTTGTCCACAGTTTATCACCGTCTTGAGAATTATCCTGGCCAAGTTTGGCCTTGTTCTGGAAGAGAGCTCTAAAGTGTGTTATATATCATTTTATCAGAATTCATTGCGTAAAATAGCAATATACAAAGTATATAGCAGAAAAAAAGACAATGAGTACATAAAGTACATCTACACAGTTGCATCACACATAGCCAGTGAAGTATCACATATTATTAACGTGAGAATACGTTTGTTGCACTGGCTGTACAGACGGTCAAGTAAAACAGATCGGGCGTATAATTTTACCTGGCAGCAGCGACTCCACCTGTTGCAGACTCTTTCGCCTTCTCCTTCTTCTTCTCCAAGCGGTCCATATAGGACCAGTCAGTCCCCCCTCCACCTGAAGATGTAAATATCATAGGGTTTAAGTCATGCCCAGCTCCGATTATAGCTCGCTCTGACACGAAGGTGAGGCACGTAAGGGGCAAGTCTCTGAAGCGAATGCATTGCTGTACGCTCTGTCCGCCACTGGAAAAGGTGGCGATCGTAATAGAAGAATCATGTCCTGAGAAATGTAATAGTATCAATGAGTCCAGAGTAAATAAACGATATGTATGCCAGAGAAAATGATGTATGAATAAGGAGTTGAGATCTACTCCATAATAATTTCTTACCTGAGTAGCATAGAGAGTCACCAGAAGGAGACCAAGCAACACCAGTGACCCATCCATGGGAAGACATCTCACAGTAAGCTTCACCAAACTCGAGGGGTTTTTCGAATTGTCCTTGTGAAGGAGCGGCATCTACAGTGGAGTCGAACGTGCTGAAAACTCTACACTTGAAGTCAGCAGATCCAGTGGCAAGCAGCTGGCCATTGTGAGGATGGAACGCACAGCAAAGAACAGTGCTCTTAAACTTCTTTTTGACCATTTTACTCACCCACCTAATAATATCAATACGTGGATATCAGAATAGAATACAATATCAAGTGAAACTTCATTAGAAGATGTTACTTATTACTTATTATTGTGTTCAACATAAAATAAAATAAGAGTAATTTAATATAACGCAAATGAATATAAACTTTATGCTGCAATGATACACACCAGTCATTTGTCTCTTCGTAAGTGCAAACTGGGACACATTTAGCTCCAGAGGTACAGGCAAAGCGCATTCCATCTAAGGACCACTTGCAATCGAGAGCGGCACGCTCTATTCTCAAAATAACTAGGGCAGGAACCCATTTGTTATTATCACTATCAAACGTCCATACAAACGCATTGCGGTCATGAGAACATGATACTATTTTGTTTGTCACATGTGACCAATCCAAGCCGCTCACAACAAGATCATGCTACAACATTATTAAATTATTATAAATTATAAAAGAATCAAAAAGAAAGAAATATTAAGTACCTCAGGTAATACATGTAATCTTTCCCAAGTATTGGAATATATGTGAATCTCGTTATTGTTTGGGCAAATAGCAATCACTGGAAAAATATGTCATAAAATTCATCAATAAGGGTAGTTTTAGAAATAATACATACTTGATCGATCAGCATTCCATGAATGGCACGTAATTCCAGCAGTTGGCTCCGTAAGTTGGTGCTTAGTTGTCATCTTTACTTATTTGCAATATGCAGTTCCTAAGATGATGAACAAGTATTATTGTTTCCGTCTCAACATGAAATCTTGTTTTTCACACAAAACAAAGCACACATGCATGAAAAAATCTTGAATGGTTTTCAGTCCTCACACCAGCTCACTTCTGTGGCGGGCCTGTGGACGTGTTCTACATCCTCAGTTTCAAGCTTTTGTTGCTCTGAAATTCCGATACCATTATCACGTAGTAAGGGTCAGTAGACTGTTGCTTCCTGGAAAAGGGCACTTTGAGAGTTATTATAGTAACTTCATGAGTAGTGACACACCCCGTAGTGACTTTGGTTACGGTACTCCGAGAGATGATAGATTTTATACGCCGAGGTGAGGATATTATTTCAAGTATAATACTGACCCGTCTTGACGAATTTATGCAGGGGAATACAGCCAAATAGTTCTAGCGATGAATGGCAAACTCCTCGTAATGGACCTTATAATTCCGACGGCGATTATGGAACCCCGAGAGATCACAAAGAAGGAACACCGCGAGATTCCAAAGGGCAGAAGGGTGATGGATATGTAGTTGTTGACCCGACAAGCTACTGGAACGGTGTCGCAGCAGATAGTAAATATAACGAAGATGAAGAGGACGAAGTTGCATTAGGGATTATGGAAGGGGTTTCAGAGCAAGATGTAGAAGATATATTCAGTTATGCTCGACATGGTAGATGCACAGATCTGGAGAGATTGTTAGATCGAGGAATTCCATTGAATGTCAGAGATGAATATGGGAATACATTATTAACCATTGCTTGCCAGAATGGAAACAAAAAAGTTGCAAAGCTTGTTTTGCGGCGAGGTGCAGATATAAATGCAAGAAACCATAAAGGGAACACGCCATTGCATTATTGCTTCCACTATGGATATGGAGATACACTAGGTCAGTATTTGATGGCCAAAGGTGCCAACTCTTCTGTTAGAAATAATGCAGGAAGGCCGTGCTGGGATGGAATATGATATATTGTAAATTATGACGTTGTTATTATAAATATTATGATAAGGGCGTGGTTTGATTTGCTTGACTGGTGAGGATGACTGGTGAGGAATGAGGAACATTGTTTACTCTCATATCTGTCTTATTATTGCCTACTGCTGTAATATATATCTTTTACTTTCACCGGAGGTTTCTATATGAGATGCATTGATAAAGTAGCTATTATTATGAATATTATCATCATTAAGCATCGTTGAGTTCTTCGGTATAGCAATTACGCTAATTTTTTCACTGATGTGATTCGTGGCTAAATCAGTTGGGAATAGTCACTTCCACATATATTTAGTTATCAATCTAGTCTATTGAGCTTAGTACATTTAGGTAGTTAGTCGATTGTATTGTCAGTGTGACAATATAGTTTAACCTTACTGACTAGTTTCGAGATAAAGGATTTCCAAAGTCGGAATGAACCCTTATCTCGAACCTAGACCTCCCTCCTATACATGGTGGACATAGTCGTTGATTTTTTCCTCCTCTCATGGGAATCTCTCAGATCCCCCTGCCCCGAATTTTCCTCGTTGGAGTAGAGACTAGAAAAAAAATACAATGTACCATTTTGATAAATCAAATCGTTGGCTGATTCCCGAATCGCTGCGAAGAAAAAAAACAAGAGGAAAAAGGAGCATTCTCACAACGCTTTTCCCCCATTTAATGATTTCCATTAAGTAATTACATACTTTATTTCCATTAAACTATATTATATTTCTTGTTCTAGTAAAGTGTATTACTAAAGTATATTATGAATTATCTTTTTCCCCTAGCGGTTGCGTGCTTGAGGACTGGGACAGAATAAGAGGGACAAAATAAGACTCCTGGGATTAAACCTAGAGGTCTGTCGATCATTGCAGTTTTCACAGTGGCCATTTAATTCAAGGAAATGAATAGGTTATTTTAATTATAAGTACTTGCTGGTATTTGGTACTGATCTCTATTAGTGCCTTTTACTTCAAGACTTCACGTATGTACTAGTAAATTTATGATATATGGTGCTACGTGTGTTCTCTTCATCTTGCTTGAGAAATCACTTACTATTCACAAGTGTTCTATTTATCTAATAAATTCTTTCATTTCATCACATTATGACACTACTGTTACGGTAGCGTACAAGAGCCAACGATATTTTCTGCAGATGTCTCAGTCAGTGCCGAAAGAGTCTTGTCCAAATTAACTTTGTACTTCCGAATATCTTTAGCTGCCTGTTTGACGGTATCTGCATGTTCGTTCAATATCTTCCTTCGTGTCAATTGTGATTGCCTAAGAGATTTCCTTGTCAAAGCGTAGTCGACAGTTTGCTGTCTCACCCGTGCACGAGGTAGATCTGGCATTATTGGAAGAGAGGTGAGCGGTCGACTGTTGGAATATGATAAGGATAAATTCACACCAAGTTCAGCCTGCCTAGCTTTAGAATCGCCTGTGTACATGTTGATGAGTGGACTTAGTGATACTTGGTGCTTACAACATGCAACTCCTGCAACTTTCCTTTTCTGATTCATCATCGCTGTGGATGTGACCTGATTTGATGACGATGTCGTCAGTATAGGGGCATCTGAGAGATCAGCAAAAAACCACTCGCGATTAGTTCTGCAATTTGAGAATCTGAAACCTCCTAGCACTTCACAATACCAATCTAGTAATATTTCACGGAAACGTGTTGACTGACAGAGTCGGTGGTGTTTTGGTATAGATGTTCTTATTGCACTCACAACCATAAATGCCAATACTTCGGGTAACCTTTGAAAAAATATCTCACGCTCTCTAAGTTTGATCACATAATACATTTCCGCTAAATTAGAAGCCATCTTCGGGATCAGTTGTATTTCTTCAACATTATTTAGTTTCGACAAATCAACAGCACTATTTTCAGCAACACAATCCGATATTATGTGATAGGAGGTAGACAATAGCTGCTGAAAACATCTTCCATCGACCATTCTCCTCCAAAAAGTCATATTAGAACCACTCACAAATGGTGCTTCCGATAAAAAAGACTCTCTAAGCGCGATCAGATTGACCGAAGCCGGAAGTCTTATCGCCACATCAGGGTCGATGAATTTCGTAAGCGCTCTCTCGAAATTAGGCACTTCAGTCTTAAAAGTGCTCATTAGATATATATCCACTCTTAGGTTAGTTTCGTGGAAAAAACGAAACGCTTTGAAAAACCTGCAGTTGTGTGGAAAACAGCAGTCTTCGTCAGCAAACCTCTGGTTCCGACCTTCTCTGCAGCTTTTTCACTGTTTCGGAACGCCCAAACATGTTGCTGTCAAATATTCGCTGCGCGATTCGCAAAATTTCTTTTGGAGGAGTGAAGTCTGCTTCCCTAGCTACTTTGACAAAGCTCCAGTGGGATGGTAAGTGATGTTGTAATGATAAACGATAAACAATTAATTGCATATGTGTAGACCCACTTCTCCTCCAACAGCAGCTTACAGATGAAGAGAGAATGATCCACGTATGTACTATATTTTTAATTTGTAGTGACCTAGCCCTCACTCACGAATACAGGAATCGGCAAAAGCCTATGCCAAGGAAAGTCTGATGCCCCGTGTAACACAAGCAAGCCGGGAGGAGAGTTTTGACACAAACATCATGAAGGAGATGGGTGAGCTAGGACTCTTAGGTGCCACCATTCAGGGCTATGGCTGTGCTGGTATTGGCTATGTTTCTTATGGTTTGATTGCCAATGCTGTGGAGGGTGCCGATAGTGGGTACCGCTCAGCCATGTCCGTGCAGAGCTCTTTGGTTATGCACCCAATAAATGCATTTGGTAGCGATGAACAGAAGGAAAAGTATCTCCCAGAGTTGGCTAAAGGAAACCTTATCGGATGTTTTGGTCTTACCGAGCCTAATCATGGCTCAGACCCTGGAGGCATGGACACAAGAGCCCGCAAGCAATCCGACGGCAGCTATATTCTCAACGGCTCGAAGAACTGGATCACTAATTCTCCAGTAGCTGATGTATTCATCATTTGGGCCAAGGATGATGAAGGCGATATCCGTGGATTCCTCCTTGAGAAGGGCATGTCAGGACTATCTGCACCTGTCATTAAGGGCAAGTGCTCTCTGAGGGCCTCCACTACTGGTATGATCTTCATGGAGGATGTGAAGGTGCCTGGAAGTGCCATTCTTCCTCATGTAAAGGGACTCAAGGGACCCTTTAGCTGCCTTAATAGTGCAAGGTATGGCATCTCATGGGGTGCTCTTGGTGCTGCCGAATCATGCTACGCCGCCGCAAGAGAGTACACTCTTGATAGAAAGCAATTCGGAGCACCTTTGGCAGCCAATCAACTCATCCAGAAAAAACTTGCTGATATGTGTGTGGAAATCTCTTTGGGTCTGCAGGGATGCTTAAGAGTGGGAAGACTTATGGAGTCTGGCACTTACTCTGCTGATATGATTAGTATTGTGAAGCGCAATTCTTGTGGCAAAGCAATTGACATCGCCAGACAGTCTAGAGATATGCTTGGGGGTAATGGTATATCTGATGAGTACCATATTATTCGTCACATGATGAACTTGGAAGCTGTCAATACCTACGAGGGAACACATGATGTGCATGCCTTGATTATTGGGAGAGCTATCACTGGTATCCCATCCTTCGTCCCTTCCATGGCACTCATGGACAAGAAGTAAAGAATGACATGGTTTAGTTAAGTGCGGAAGCCATCATGAGTAGACATATCTTTAATAAAAGATTGGTTTAGTGACAGTTTCAAAGAAACTCATTGCCTTTCTCTATGAGATGATACCCAAACTCCTGAGCCTTACAATGATGGCATTACCCTTCCACTTCATTAGGTTAATTTTAATAATTAATTTAATTTGCTTTAACAAAAATGATCTGCACTTATAATATTCTAGCCAGCTGCCGCCGAAATATTACTTAATTTTTACAATATTTGTAATTATATAAGCCTTGTGCGTAATGCAAACAATGTGCTATAATAATTTGCGACTGTTTTAGACACTTGTTGTCATTTAGAAGGAGCACTGGGAAGAACAGTACCACCACAGGGAGTAAAGTTGGATCAACTGCATGTGCGTAGTAGAGAAGACTGGCTATTCGAGCTTGGAGTTTGTTGGAATCTTTAGCTGCAAGTGGTTCGGATTCATCCTCCTTTGCGTACTTCATTGTCGTGGGATAAATGCCACGCATCTTCATGTGCACCTCGCAAAGCAGACTACATGGTGAGTGGACTATCATTATGGTTCAAGCTGAGGATGAAATGGTGAGCAGCACTTGGTAAGGGCCAGAATTGTCAATCCAAACGATTTTATTTTGTCTCAATATTTTCTTGCTCGTCATCATACCTACATAAAACAACACCTACGTATATAGCACTAATAACCTTGCTGAGAAGGACATATAGAAACCAACTTTGCGAAAATCCAATCGAAGCACAAACTGAAAAATTGTTAAGTCAAATATAAGTAATCTGAAAATATGGCGCGGCTATTTACGAATTCATTAAGCCATGAAGTTCTCTCAAAGAGTGGTATTGAAATGTGTCCAAGCTCATTCGAAAAAGTTTCCCATGCAGCTTTGAACTACGTCAAGTCGAAAGGCATCGGCAACGAGAAAGCGACGAAAATGGTGTTTGGTTACTATATGTCTGTTTTTACTTATATAGACCATTTGTCGGATACCATTCCAGTAGAAAATAGGCCACTTATAATAGGAATATCAGCGCCGCAAGGTAAACATATCATGAAACGACTTATTTGTGGGTATCTTTATTAGGGGTTGTCTGTCTGCACTATCAGGTTGTGGTAAAACAACTTTATCAAGTTGTCTAGATGAAGTGTTTCCCGTCATCCATAAAAAATGTGCAGTTCTATCTCTGGATGATTTCTATTTAACTTTTTCTGAACAAGCTGAATTGTCTGCAACTCATCCCTCCAATAACCTATTCAAGTATCGTGGAAATGGTTCGACTTTCTACCACTGTCATTAATTATTTACTTTCTAACATATCGATATTACTGCTGTTTATTTCTTCGTCCATGTTTTCAGCTGGGACACACGATTTACCATTAGCTATGGAGACTCTTGAAGGGTTAAAGGATATATATCGAAAGTATCACCAGTATGACCATGTAGCCACTGCTGCTGCCGCACTGGCTTCAAGCGAAGATGTGATATCAGTAGCTTTACCAAGGTATTTGTGCATGCGTGTATTACTCTTATCACTATTATCTCATTATGACTGTATTACCGGTGGATAGATATGACAAGTCCCTGCACTCTGGCAGAGGGGACAGAGCACCTAAATCTTCCTGGCCTGAAGTGTCATCAGGTATAGGAAGTATAACTGACCCTTTCATGTTTTCTAAAATATGGCATATGGTAGATGCTCCTGCCGACATTATTATTTTGGAAGGATGGATGCTGGGCTTTCAGGCAGATTGCTGCGAAGAAGATGCTTTGCCTAGGGATCTGCAGGTTAGTTGCATAGTATGACATGAGACTGAAAAGACTGTCCACATGTATAAATTGCTTGATGTGCACGTTTCTGGATTAATACTGCTATATATGTCATATGCTTATGTATAAACATGCGATATGTAATATTGGGGTGTGGTGTTAAAAACGTCCCAAGGATATCAATCAGTACATGAGACCTTACAGAGACATGCATTTATTGCCTCATGCATGGGTAGTCATCGAAGCAGAGGAGATTAACTATGTGTACCGGTGGAGATTAGAAGCGGAAGAAAATATACGAGCCGCAGGGAAGACCTCCTTTACTGATGACGAGGTTTGTATGTATGTACATACATAGGCACAAGTGTATATACGTTACTAATGTCTCTGCCATCATCTTACTTTAGGTGAGGGATTTTGTGGATCGTTTTATGCCCGCCTACCATGCGTACCTTCCTTATATGTTGACCAACGGGCCCGAGAGACAGCAACTATCAGTGTTTCCTGCTATCCCTTGTATTAACACTCAACAGATAGATGAGGGTGTTGCAGCTCCTACCACTGGAAGATTGGCACCTGTCTTTAAGGTAGGAAGAAATGTATTTATTATCCTGCTTGTGAGATAGATATGTGTTGTGATGAATATTTTATTTGTTTGCTCTGTACATGGTAATATTTATGATGGTGTGCATCAGGTGACCGTGGGATTTGATCGCATGCCTCTTTCAGAAACTTTGCTGATTTAACGCATTGTGACACAATTTACGGCCTAGTATATGGTGTGTGTTGGTTCCACAACAGTTGAATGGACAACATAAGAAGCCAGGGTAGTAGGGCAGTAGGCAAGGATGAATATAGGAATATTAAATCTTAACATTTATGTAAGTAAGTAGTTTCGATCTTCATTTTATTATTACTAGTGCTATTAATTTTATTCTTTGAGTGGCTGTGCGCTTGGAAGAACGTCGTACGACCGTAAGCTATCTGATCATCGAATGTAATGATAGTAGTTTTAAACTTTAAATTCTACCTTCTTTCTAGGTGCAAGTTTAGGCCCTGTTAGGAAGAGGTATTTTGGAGTTAGCTTTGCATTCGACAGGACCCTAATCAGACGCTTGGCTTGCTCCTAGATGAGAAGATAGCTGTGAAATACCTTTTCATTGCCTGAAATAGCTTCAATCTTCAACTCCTAAGACTTACAATAGTGGCAAAAAAGTTAGTTTTAATTTTTAAATAATTAATTTTGTACTCCAAAACTGTACTTAAAGATACTGCGCCTAATGGATCCTACTGATTTAGTAGGAGGCACCTAATTTTGCACATAACCTCCTTTAATAGATTTAATATTGATTTTCTAACTTAGTGCTTGATATTCTTTCAATTACTAGGTACTTGTATCTTGTATATTAATATACTTCAAATATGAATTCCTTTAAAGAGCGGTAAATGCTTTTTATCAGAAATATACTACTACTAATAATAATAATAACAACAGAATGCATTTCCACATGTAGTAATAATTAATAACTACAAAGTCACCACTACTTCGAACAACAAGAAGGCTATGTAAAATACAAATTATTAGTAATTGTACTCTGTACATCAGTTATTTCTTCAAAAAGTATTATCCAAAATACTCTGCAGCATTTCCTTAGCAGCTGTCGTACCCGGATCCTGTTCTCCACACGTCTCTAGATAATTTTCATAAGATTCTTGACTTACTACTAAAGCTTCGTCATATTTCTGCTGTGCTCTCAAGGAGGTTGCCAGTTTGTGACCAGCTGCCAACGCCTTGCTGTGAGAATACCCATATCTGATCTGACACCCCGACGCCAATTCTGACAAAATCTCTTCTGCCTCAAAATACTTATCCTGTTGCAACAGAAGTGTTCCCAGACTACACATTGTATCCAGCGTGATAGGATGGGTATCACTAAACATCTTTCGGTAACAGGTCAATGCTTCGGTGTATAACTCTTCCGCTTCTTCATATTTACCTAATTCGGCTACCACATTAGCCAAATAATTGACTGATAGTAATGTTTTGTGATGAACATCGCCTAACGTCTCTCGTCTACAGGTCAACACTTGTCTATGCAAAGGTTCTGCTTCCCCATATTTCTTCTGGTCCTGCAGCACCACTGCTAAATCCGTCATGCAGCTGAGTGTCACAGCACTTTGATCTCCAAATTTACTCTTATATCGAGAGAGAGCTTCAAACAATAAACTCTCGGCATCTTCATACCGCTTCAAGGCGTGATACAGCATCCCTAGATTTTGAATAGCTCCAACGGTTTCCTTATGGGTACTTCCGAAGTGTTTGCGGTACCCATCTAGCGCCTCTTCTAATAAGGGCATAGCCATTTCATATTTGCTTAACCCATACAATAACACACCATAGTTGCTCATACATCCAATAGTATCCGGATGTGTATTGCCCACCACAGCCCGATACCCTTCTAACGCTTCTTCGTATGTCATTTCCGCCTCTTTTGTGTTCCCCAGAGATCGTAACACTACTGCATAGTTATTTAGCATAGTCAACGTTTCAGGGTGTTTATCTCCTAGGATTTCCCGATATCCATCCAAAGCCTCTCGATAAAACTTTTCCGTAGTTGTGAATTGTTTCATCGAGTGATATATTTTACCCAAGTTACTAATTGCACTTAGAGTGTCTGGGGAGTTATCTCCATATTTCTTTCTTTTGATAGCAACAGCTTCCGTCAGAAGTTTTTCAGCTTCTTCATATTTCCCTTCAGCACGTAACAGCATACCCAGGTTACATATTGCTTGCAGTGTATCTGGATGGTTGGAACCAAGTTTTGTACGATACCCATCGGCAGCTTCACGATACAAGACTTCTGCTTCCATGAGCTGTTCTTTCGCCTGTTGTAATGACGCCAAGTTGCTAATAGCCCCCAGGGTATCCGTATGGAAGTTCCCCATTGTACATCTATATCCAGCGAGAGCTCTATGATATAATACTTCAGCTTCATCCCACTGTCCAAGAGCTCGCAACACACCGCCCAGGTTTGCCATAGTGATGAGTGTATCTGGGTGGTCATCTCCTTCCATCTTGCAATATCCATCCAGGGCTTCCCGCATATAAGGACACGCTTCTTGTAACTTTCCCATTGCTCGATACACCACACCAAGATTATTAATCGCAGAGAGTGTGCTTGCATCTTCATTACCAAGTTTTTCGCGGTACCCCTTTACCGCTTCAAGCAGTAAAGGTTCTGCACGTGCGTACTTCCCTTGAATCCTCATCAACACCCCCATATTACACACAGCACGAAGTGTATCAATATGATCATTCCCTAGAGCTTTTCTCCGCCCATTTATTGCCTTGCGATAGACTGGTTCGGCTTCTCTAAGACGATTCTGGGCACGTAAAAGCAATCCATAATTACTATACGCTGTGAGCGTTTCAGGATGTGTTTCACCAAATAGCTTCACACACGATACTTTTGCCTCCTCGAGTAACTTTTCCGCCGCTTTCAATTGCCCTCGAGCCTGCAACACCACCCCAAGATTACCAACAGATACAACGGTGTCGGCGTGGTTATTTCCAAGTTCTTTACGGCGAATCATAAGAGCCTCATTGTAAAGAGTTTCGGCACCAGCTAGATTTCCTCGAGCCTTCCGAATATCTGCCACTCGATTTATTTCAAGCACTAAAGAATTAAGAAAAAACATATCACACAGCACAAAAGATTTCGCTGTTACAATGAATTACATGTACACGTATGCCCACGACGCATATACTGTTATACTTAACATTATACCTACCTGTAGTTGGGTGTTTCTTTCCAAAAGCATGTTTGCATATTTTTAAGCCTTGTTGCAGCAACTCTTCCACTTCGGCACGACGCTTTTGCTGCTTCAGCAAACCAGCCAGTTTATGCAACGAACTCATTGAATCAATGTGTGACTCTCCTAATACCTCCTGACGTTTCTCAAGCACATACTTCAACACTTCTTCGGCTTCTGTTGTCTTCGCTTCATCGCCCATGCCTGCAAGAAGCTCTCCAAGATTGCTTGTCAAAATCAAAGTATATACATGGGACTCGCCTAGAGTTTTACAACTACTAGCCACAGCTTCCCTTAGTAATAATTCTGCCTCCTCCAGATTGCCACTACACTCCAACAGAAGGGCCAAATTACTGATAGAAGTAAGTGTACATATATGTGATGCCCCCAAGTTATTTTTATACCCATTAACTGCATTTCGCAGTAGCGGTTCAGCATGTGACAATTTACCTTGATCGTGTAAAGCAAGACCTAAGCTATGCGATGAATCTAGTGTATCTCGATGAGAATCACCATAACACACCCGATACCCATTTAACGCCTCTTCTAGAAGACTCTCTGCTTCCGGGAACTGTTTTTGTGCTTGTAGCGTTCTTCCCAAATGGTGGACAGATTCTCTAGTGTCACAGTGGGTATCACCCAGGGCTATGCGGCGACATTCCATAGCTTCTCGTAGGAGACTCTCAGCTTGCGCGTATTTCGATGTAATGCGATATAAAACACCTAAATCATGTGCACAACTCATTTTTCTAATACGGAGGGATTCCCTACTGATTTCTTCCTCTACTGTCGTATCTTCCTTCTTCTCTATATCCTTCTTTACGAGTTGCGGCTGTTGTGTTATGATATCTTTCTCTTCATCTACTTGTTCTATCATATCCTCCCCCTTATCTACTGTCTCTACAGATTGTTTGGAGGAGCCTTCAGCGGCTTCTTTATCAACAGTAGCAACAGCAACAGGTTTGGGCGGTCTCTTTCTTACGGGATTTACTTTTACACCCCGCTTGTTATAAACAGGGGTTTCCTTTACAATAGGTTCTGGTGGTGGTTTATCGTCATCACTTAAAATTGCCCTATAGGCTTTCAATGCTTTACACAGTAACAATTCCGATTCATCCACTTGTCCGAGAGCTCTTAATACCACACCGAGATAACACATCGATAGTAATGTTTTGTGATGAACATCGCCTAACGTCTCTCGTCTACAGGTCAACACTTGTCTATGCAAAGGTTCTGCTTCCCCATATTTCTTCTGGTCCTGCAGCACCACTGCTAAATCCGTCATGCAGCTGAGTGTCACAGCACTTTGATCTCCCAATTTGCTCATAAAACCAGACACTGCTTTTCGTAGTAGTCCTTCTCCTTCAGCCAACTCACCCAGTCGAAATAATAATACACCAAATTTATTCATCAAGCCACATCGATGTTCCTTGGAAACCTTGGAAGTGTCGATACTCTTTCTGGACACACGGAGTAGCCATGACCGTAGTAAATCATGTATTAAATTCGTGATACTGTCCAATCCTTCTCCTTCTCCATCTCCTTCTCCATCTCCTTCTCCTACACAAGCAGAGGCTTTCATGGCTAGCAGTATGTTGTGCTTGTCCAACGGTGCAGTTGATAGGGATTCTTCAATACATATAGTACAGTTAAGAAGAGTAGAAGAAAGTTCCTCAAAGCTTCCAAAAAGCTGCTGCTGGATACATGTCAACATAGTCAATTCTCCTTCTATAGGCTCCTGTAATACCGGGGTAGCTGTTACAATCTCAAACTTATTTACTGAGTGGCTGCATTGTGTGACACTATACAGTTCCCACAAGCACCACGTCCGCATAAGTAAAGGCGGTGCCTGTGCTTGTAACAGCGGTTCGAACACAGCCACCGAGTACTTCATCTCAGATATCAATCCGTGCACTATGTCCCTGTACCACTCTGGTGATAAGGTTTGTATAGCCTCATAATCTCGCTCGAGGCTGAATATGTCTATCCATAAGGTACATGTGGGGTCTTTTTGAACAAGACTTTTCACAGAGTCAACCAGCCCCAGAAATAAAGATTGCCGAGAATGAATAACATATACCGTAGCAGTAGCAAAGTATTCTTCGTATTTCTTTTTGTTTTCTTCTATCATATATGCGCAGTAAGACCCTCCTTGTCCGGATTTCAGTAGTCCTGGTCGAATATATTTTTCATAGACTTCTGCAGTCGACATTTGCTTGATCTTCTCACGCCCACCACATTTCTGCACAAATATGTCCAGAAAAGATATGCCGATACCAAACTTATTAAGTGGTTGAAACGCCATAATTTTATTTCCATTCTTTTGTGAGGAATCTATTTCTACACCATCTATAATATCAATACAGTTAATATAAGTAACTGATACTACATCATTCATTCAAATATTTACCTGCTCCTTGTTCAAATTCCGAATTCCCTGCAACTACAACTGCCACACGCATACCATAAGACAAATTATTATCCAATAGTAAGATTTGATTCAACCTGATGATGACTTGGATTTACTACCACGACTTCCCATCAATTCCAATCAGAAATCAGGTGACCACCTTAACTTGTTGTTAACCGCAAACTTCTCCGAAGGAATAAGGTATACAAATACAGATTTCGCTTATATAATATCTCGATCCACAACACAGACATGAAACTGAAACCTTTCCAGTGATGAAAAAACTGAAAAACTCTTGACAAAAAGAAAAACACTTGAAACAAACAAACTGACAGAGAAAAGCAAAGCTATCATGTCGCTTGTAACGTCATCTATATGTTATCAATACCCATCTTGCACCGCAACGGAATTCTATGACCCCAATACTGGATTTACGAACGACACTGGGTGGTCTAACACTGACAAGAACTCATGTTGTCAAATTTGCTTACCTGGCACACCTGCCACTGTCTGCTTTGACGAAGCTGATGCTGATTGTGCCAGCAAGGATGGAAATGGAGACTATGATTTCATTTTATTCGATCAAATTTGGCGCCCTCAATTCTGCCAAAGCCTTCAAAACGAACACGACCCAACACTTACCCACACAGCGGGATCCCTTTGCGAGAAAAATAATGAGTCGAACTCCTTATTAACTATTCATGGCTTATGGCCAAATTATTTTGGGGGATACCCTCAATGCTGCAATGCTACTGGAACCTCTGAAGCTCTTCGCCCCGAAGAGGTGGTGGAATGGGATATATATCCAGACTTATCTCGGCGCTGGGCAGATCCCACGGACGCATCATCCTGCTCGATATGCTTGATGCTGAACCATGAGTGGTTGAAACATGGGGGTTGCTATTCCCCAGGCGATCCATATCAGTACTTCGCTGATGCATTAAATCTCGACACCACCCTAGCCACCTACACCAGTCAAATTAATGACCTGAATAACACAATCGTGCTTACTTCTGATATACAGAAGCTCTATCCAGCTTATGTGAATGTTCTCTGCGATCCTAATGATAACTCAGAGCCTCCTTATTCGACTAAGTGGAAGATACCAGCAGAGGGAGCTGACACCCAAGAGATGGGCTATTTCTTGGAAGTGCAAACCTGCTGGTCCAAGGAAGGTTTTATAGATTGTGCGCCAGCATCTCCAGGAAGTATCACGACACCTTGCCCTAAATACACATATTTGAGAATGTTGTGAGCGCGATGGGCCATTCAGTCGTTTATGAATTGTGATTGATTATCGTCAGTATTTGAGTGATAAGACTATTATTATCGTCTTCAATGTCCACTGATTTTGCAGCTTTAATCACGAAGTATTCAACGTAATTATAATTAATAAATATAGACACATTCCATATACTATATTAAATTAGATTTCAATATTTTCCGTTTATGTACCTATTTTTATATTAACCAAGAAGAAAAAGTATACACAACAGAATCTAAGCGGTTTTGTTGCAAGCAGTATTTAGCTTGTGAAAGGTTTTTATTTAAAACGCCCGAACTACCTATTTACTGAATAGCAGGGCTGCGGAACAATTAATTGGCAAAACTTTCCAATACAAAAAATTGCAATTATTACTCAAGCATCAATTATTGCTATTGTCAATTATTGCCAATTAATATTTAATTGGCCTCAGTATCATCAGAATCATTAGCTGCTAAGATAACCTTCTGATCCACTAACTCATTCCGTAGATGTCGATTACTTCGTAAAAACATTAATAATTCTAGATGTCTAGGTATCATGTTCTTACGAAGATCGGTCATAACTATCTTAGCCCTGCTAAACAACCTTTCAACACATTGGTCGTGCAATACAAATGTTTCATGCTACGGTATTATGTTGGTAGTTAAATGCGGGCTCTCTTGCGCACTCTGTTTTCTTTAAGTAGCTTAATGGCCTCGTTCTCGACCTCTCCATCAGCTTTATCAGTTCTTTTTTCTTACCTGCATCATTGAGCAAAAAACATCGCACCTGTGTCTTTTCAGGGCGGGTCAAGTCTTCTTCCATGCCACGTTGAATCTTGACTGCTGCTTTCTCGAAATCAGTATCAGGACCCAAGTGAGATGCCATCATTGGATACTGACGGATCAGATCGTCAAATTGCCTCCAAATATTTCATTAATGAGGACCTAGAAATAAGTTCTAGATTACAATACTTCCTTGTCATATCTTTTTCGACAAATGATAATGGCTGATCATCCATGATCACCCAGTCACATAAATAAAACACATTCAATGCATATGGTGACACCTTTCGCTTAACATAGATGTCTAAGGGACCTCTGTTAGACAATGCGGCATCAACCTTCTCCTTCCAACCAGAGTGAGACTTGGCGTGCTTTGCAAACTGCGTCCATCCGGAACCATTCTTTTGCTTCAACAGGCCCTTCCCCACTGTACATTCTCTGCATTGCCATTTGACGATTTAAAGAACTGTGCTTAAACTGTATTTACTGTCTTTTCCTATATAAACCACTTAATTGCAATAATGGGCAATTAATTGGCAAAATTTTCCAATATAAATAATTGCAATTTTCTGATTCTAATCCAATAATAATTGCAATTCAATAAATTGGCAATTATTGGCAAATAATTGAAAACCAATTAAGTGTTACGTAGCCCTGCTGAATAGTACGACTTACAAAGCGTTACATAACGCGTATCAAGTCCATTACATTTATATACTTCTAGTATTAGCTAACGTATTACTAACTGAATTGTGTTAAATGAATATTATAGCAAACTAGAAGTGTAGTCTATCATTACATTTAGTTAGCAAGTTACTCAAAGTTTAGCAGTTAGTGACTAGCATCAGTGCTAGTCACTAAGGTAGTTACTGTAGACACCTAATCGTCCATAGCTCAATAGGTTGCATCACTCAAGTGTAATAGATAGGTTACATAGATAGAGTGAAGTCTACTTTTTATCGTAGGCTATTCAAAATGTAAAATGGACCAAAATAAGGTAAGTTATTACGTATACAGTGCAAGTGTAAAGTATTTTCACAAACCGAAAAACACTTCACTTTTCGTATCTGCTTAAAGATACATGTCTATTCAAGACACGTAAAAAAATTGGTGGACCGAAGTAGCTTTTTACTTTTGCCGCAAGCACGAAAACCCTTTATAAATTAATAATAACACTCAATATCATTCGTTAGTGTTCTACGAAAGCGGCCCGTGCCATTACAACAAATTATTACAAATTACACACTTGAGGCAGGGCTGCGTAACAATTAATTGGCAAAACTTTCGAATAATAATTACAATTATTAATGAAGGGTCCAATTATTGATACTACCAATTACTGCCAATTAAATGCCTTCAGAATTTTCAGTATCTTAGAATCCTTAGCCGCTGACATAATCTTCTGAACCACTACTTCATTCCACATAAATGTCGATTACTTCTAGTTCTAGATGCCCAATTAATTGTTACGCAGCCCTGACTTAAAGTACTAATAGAAGTCTGCATCACCGTCATCATCCTCTCATACTGAAGACGTTTAATTTTATCCTGACATATTGTTTGGAAGATTCGCGGGTGAATTTATTGATTGCAGTGTAGGACAGATGATTTTTGTCTTGCAAATATGAATACACAATGGTGGCTAAGTCAGGGTTTAAAAAGGCGAATCCCTGCACAATAAGGTCAGAAGGAAAGACACCGAGAAAAAGTGTTGTATTTCTTGTAACTACACCCAGAAAAAGCTACTAAACTGAAAACTGAAACACTTTTTCAGTTTGTCAATATTTCAACATATCTACATTTCAAACGGCTGGTGATTTTTTTGAAAACATCACCTCAAACCAAACCCTTAAGACTTGCCAGTCCCTTCCTGTACTACAGCAGAGTGTTGCAGCTATGGACATAGAGGATGCTTCTTGGAAGAAAAATCTTGCACTTATTCATCGACGGCAACACACCCCAACGAAGAGTTCCAGGTAACTGATACTGGAGTATTATTAATCTTGATCATATATATCTTATTCATTTTCTTAGCCATGGAAAGGAAAATTGTAAAAACGTGTCCGATGATTATATTGATCGAGATTATGACCAAGAATCTTTGGCGTTTATTGATCCTGCAATATCGATATTCGATTCTTCAACCCCTAAGTATAAAATGAGAGTACAGGAAAGTCCAAATACCTCGGATTCCAAAAGAATGAATGACTCGATGCGATCTTCCAAATGGGAGACACAGAATTCTATTTCTCGCCAAGATAATGTCCAAAAGATTATTGATTATAAATCTTCTGATCATGTTATTGGGGAAGATCAACGTGATTCAGTGAACATGCAGACCCCAACGCGTGTAAAAGGCACCACTACCTTATCACCACCAGAGCAGTCGAAAGGGACACAAGAAGTCAAAAGAACTCTTGATTTCAGTAGATCTTCTATCGAGATAGATACTGTGGTTCCGTCTCGTACGATGGATGCAGATGTGGTTGCAACTACTCCAGAAATGAAATCGACCTTGGCGGGGCCTAAACCAGACGTCTCCCCAGAGACAGAGGTCCTAAAACACTCTACTCTACAGGGAGAACTCAAATCAAAAATACCTTCTTCTGTGGGCAAAGGTAATGAGTGCCCTGGCTCTAACAGCCGCCCTATCATCAGTCCAACACAGACTAAAATGGACAGTGATTTCGCACAGCATCTTGTTGATACTATGCGTAATAGTGGAACAAGAGAAGAGGATATTTCTTTTGTTGATGCTCTTTCACGTACCGCAGCCACAGTCACTACTATTACGGCTCCTGCATCACAAGTAATACCTTCACAAGATAACGATAAAAGTGAAATCAGCACACTCTCCAACGCCCAGCAGGAGCAGGAGGAGCAGTGTGAGGAGTCCCACGATTCTCAGATGACCACGCCAGTCGCACACAATAAAACACGAACACCTTTGGAAACAATGACCACAGCGGCTTCGCCAGCCCTGCCTGTTCACCAACCCCCATCATCTCGTAAGACTCCAGCAAGCAAAGTGATGACTGAGGGAGGGGGTGGAGGCATGGACGGGGGGGTATACGATGAGTGGAAAGTGACCGAAACACCTCAGGGAAAGAAGTATTACTACAACAGGAGGACTCGCATGTCTGCTTGGGCGTAAGTAGACGTAGACATATCGCAGTTGTATGATATAGTTGTTATAATGTTGTTTACAAATATGTTTTTATTTTCTAGATTGCCTGCCGATGTTGTGTTTGTGGAGACTGGTGATAACGTACAGCGTATATATGTCCCCCGTAAACCTGACGAGGTACATGCGAAAGAGAAACAACCATCTGATCATCTCCAGGGGAAATCATCTGCTTCAAAGGCGAAGGAGCCCGCAGATATCCTCGCATCTACCCAAGTATTGCGCACCAATGCACTAGCAAGAAATGATATCGATTTTGTTACTAGTAAAGTTACGGCAGACAAAAAAGAAACAACCGCGGGCAGGGATGTCATGCGCACTCCCCCACGATCTGGTCGCAGTGGTAGAGATGGTGATCGAACTCCTTCACCACAGTCTACCAGTCGTCGCTCATCACACCAGATCTACTCCCCTGCTGGGCTGACTACGCCCTCGAGAACGGAACATTCTCATATAGCCACTAAACACCAAGGGGGAATGTCGACGAATCAAACACCGTCGCCAGGCGTGGCTTTTATGAAGCGGGGTACTCAGAGTACAGGAAAGATACACACTGCCTCAGTTAACGACGACAACAATCACTCAGATCTAAATTATGCGGAAAGCGCTCCGGCACCAAATGCGCGCTACAACACAACCACAAAGCTGGATACACTGCGAGAGGAGGCGACTGGTTTTGACGATATTCCTCGACTTCGGAATAGCGTCCACCCCATTGGAATAGGAGGAGGCACAAGTCTGCTACTTGATGCAGACGAGGGGGGGGCACCAACTCATGAGTCCCGTCGATTGTTCCTTGAGGAAAGTAGTGTGACAACCGCCCACTCTGACTCGTTGGTGATTAGGCACCAACCAGAGGATGAAGAGCAATCCCAATTGGGTGGGCTATATTGCCCTTTATGTAGTGTGCAGATGTGCAATAGAATTGGAAAGGATGCCAGTCAGATAACCGAGCATTTACATAAGGTGCTATGAATAATAGTTATCTGTATAAATATTTAATCATTTTTTGGTGGATGTATATGTATGTATGTATGATATGTGTATATCTGTGTATATGCATGTGTACGATGGAAGCCTTACATTGTGATCTATTATCTTCGATAGTGTATCAAAGATAAGGAAAGCTTGCAGGCAGTTCGATGGTTCATTGAAACTATTCGACAAGTTTTGTTGCAGTCAGCTTCTGCTGTAGCAAAACATGGAGCTTTGCCGTCTTCTAGTGTTCTCACTCCGATGCGTAACCAAAGCGAAACCCGAAGTCACCATGATAGGCGTCATGATATTTCCTCCCCCTCTTCCGTTTCGAGCCATGCTAGTCGTTCCATAACATCTACCACAACAAGATCAAATCAACAATCTCCCCACCCCGAGACGAGTTTGCACATGGAAGAGGATGAGGGTCCACTGCATCATCATGTGGGTTTATAATTTAGTTTCTGATAATATTTCTTCTGTCATATCTGTTTTTTACTCCATGAATGTTGATTGTATCATATTCTCAGCCATCATCATTAATAGCGTCAGGAAGATCTGCAGAGAGAACTTACTCACAAATATATGAAAATCGAGCCATTCTAACGGCAGACAGCAGTCCAACTCGCCATCACGATGATGTTAGTGAAACTTCTTCGCGTAGGTCATCGGTGACAACCACGAGAAATGGTCGCAGACCGTCTGCTGCTAATCAACGAGCGAGAAGTGCGGGTGAAGCTCCAAGGACGCCGGCTGCCAACGTAGATGGTGAGTGAGTTACTGTTGTACCATACTATGATTACAAGCAGAAAAATCTGATTAAGTGGTCATGCAATTGATTGATATGATTGTGTGGTACATCAGGACATTCCCGTACTCCTCATTCTGCAAGAAATCGAGCTGGCATTCCCAGACAACCTCCTAGCATATCTCCTGCTCTCGCTAAGCAAGTGTCCGATATGAAACAGAACCAGTTTGTTTGTCCCTGTTGTAAAAGCAATGCGCCCAAGGTACTTCTACTTTTTTATTATTACTGTGATGTGGTTAACGGCATGCGTATGTAATAAACTATTTCTTAGAGCCGCGAAGAGTTACTTGCGCACTTACGGAGCTGTGTCAGCTATCAGCTAGATGGAGCGGAGGACGATGGATCAGTGAGCACAGACCGAACTGTTCCCATACACATACAGACCTCGCCCGGTCGTTCAAGAAGTGACGTATTCCACGGGGTAGGGGAAGCAAAATCTGTCTGTCCATTTTGTGGCAAACCGTCCACGAAGTCTGCTTTGTCCTCACATTTTTTATCCTGCAAGAAAAGGAAAGAATCACAAGATAAAAGGCATGCTGCACCTGTGATGAGTCAGTCTCAGAAGATACATACCGCCTCTCCTGAACAAGTCCAACAGTCCAGTGTCGATCGCTTGTCCAGAACCACTACGCATTCTACTCGCAATAGAGCTGCGTCTGCTGGGGGAAAGACAACTGGAAGGAGTTCCCCATTTATCAAACGCGGGCACTCCGAAAGGTATGAACAACTTCCTGTAACAATACCACATATAATAGTAGTGTATAACTGCTTACTTTGAATTATTTTATTTGTATATTACAGGCCTGTGCAGATTTTTCGTCTTTAGGATTGTTAATCCTTCATAATATAATATTATTGTGTTATTGTGGTTTAAAGATGTAAAACATGTAACTCCCCTTTCACTTTAGCGCGTGCAACGTTGATATGTTGGTGTCGGATGTTGGATGTATGATGTGTGCTACAAGTACTACTTGAAGTATGAAGTAGTAAATACTATATCAGACTTAATAGTCTTGTCGGCGCACATATGATGCTGCCTCCCTTTAATAATTGAAATGGCTTTGTACTTTAAGTACTTAAGTAGCTTCCTTATTACATAATGTCATTTACACTTATATTATTACATAATAATAATCAAAGTACTTAATTAATGTCATGCAATAAAAAGTTTTGAGAATAAAACCACACAACTATTGGTTTTTGTGTCTTATATCTAACAGGTATTTTCAGTTTGCAGTTTCACAGTATACGTAATAATTTTCCGTTTCACATTCTGATTAGCGTACGTTGAATGTTAGAATTCACTCTACCTATATAACTTATCTATACCACTTAAATATTGTAACCTAGATTGCTATGGACGATTAAGCGTTTACGTGATAATACTTCAAGTAATTACTCACAAAGTACGATGTTAGCTTTTGTCAAAACTCTGGTATATAAATGACAAGAGCTCTCTAATATGGTGCAACTAGTAGTATAGTATGACTGGTTAGTTAACATCAAATAGAGAATTGGCATTATTGGTAAAATTGTGAGCAACAATTCTTGTTGCTTTTTGTCAACATCTACAGTTTCAAACTACCCGTTTCACACAGTATTTTGTACAGTCTGTCAATGTTTTCAGTCTGATACTTTCTAGATATTTATTTCATATTTCACATAATGTCTTTTCAATCAATATAGCTAGTAAATATCTGATTACTCTATTGAATAGACTATGATTCAACACTACCGCTACATCATCATGTGATGTGTAAATACAAATACATATTGCATAAGTATTAGTCAACATATAGCTAGTCAATATATACATACACTGTTAAATACCTTAACACTATCATGTAATATATCATTAACTACTAATGCATAATACATACTAATACTAATACAAATGCATTATACTGCATATATAATCCAACATACGAAGTACTTACAAGAAATAGTAATCAACCAACATGAAATACTGAATCATAGCTTATTATTTATTGTACTTCATGCTTCTTCTACTTCAAGTACTGTTACTACTCAGTACTTTGAGTACTACTCAGTCTAGGCTACCGTACTAAAACTTCTACTAACAAGTAGACAAGTAGAGATCAAGGGATTAACAATGCAAATAATGAAGATTATTATATTTTCAATATCCGCTAGTAGCTATTAATGAGAGCCAAAAACAATTATATGGTATGTCAACCAATCTTTCCACCCGCAAAATGGCTTTTTTATGCCTTGGTAGCGGGAACTGCGACAGCTCTACGCCTCTCTTCATTGTCGTCGTCGGAGTCGCCAGGATCTCCATAAGTCCATCTGCACGTATCATAGTTGCAACCAAAATGAGTTTTAGCATAGCTCATAATGTATATTTGTAATAACACTTGAACAGTATAAGTCCTAATCTACTTACATTCGCAAGTGCTCACGGTGCGCTGCGTTCTGAGTTTCTTCCAGAGTGTCCAACAACTCAGAAATGAAAGAACCACCAGTTGATGATTTGCGACCTCCTTTCCTGCGAATATTTTTCTTTGCAGTGGCTGAAATGCGAGCTATTCCATTTTTGGTCATCCAGTCGTTAACGTTGACGTATTCATCGACTGATTTTTGTTTCTGAGTCTCTAGATCAGTCACTGCGGGGAGAGCATACAATACCACTTCGTACTTGTTAACCTTGTTGCCCTGGTGGTACTTATCGGTGCGACCTGTATGTGGAGCTGCCACAATTCGCATGGCACAATTTTTACCCCACACGAGTGAGTTAAGACCTCGAGCAGCAGTTACACCAAATTCAGATCCCAACGGCGGGGCCTATTTATAATCAATCAACCAATGAATAATCACTCACGAGTAAACCACAACTGAACATATACGCCCGGCATAAGACAAGCCACACACATACCTTGACAATGGCTAGAGAACACTCGATTGCCTGGGGGGTCCTTGCAACAAGTTCCTCTGATAACTCGCGTATTGCAGTCAGAGGAGTAGTTGCCCTGCAAGCAAGTAAATGAAAAGACCATTATCAATAACTAATTATCACAGCTTATCACCACGACTGGTTTTTGTTAACCTACCTATGACCATAATCCAGGAAAAACACTCTGGCTTTATTTTCAGTTAACAATTCTTCAACTTTCGCTCTCATCCACACACACACCTCGCCTTCCTCTAACGTGGCATCATCCTTGCAAGCAACAATTGAACCATTTGTAGGCTCATAATCACAGTTAGCAGCCTGCATATTACAACCCAATCGGCACATGAAACCCAAAATGCGAACAATTAAACTAACTTAAAGAACGAATAACTTACATCCTCGTCGAACTCCTTCATTTGCTCTTCAATTTCCTGTAACTTCTTGAAATCAGCGAACTGTCCCTCTTCAGCAGACCCAGCAGGAATATTCACGCAGAAGTTGGAGCCATCATAAATTTCACTGACTTTGACAATCACTAACTGGTCACTAGAGGTGGAAACGATATCCTCTTCTTGTCCTAATGTAGCATCATCATTCATTACACCAACAAACAAGCTATAATATCATAATAATAAAACCTACCGTCAGCAGCTGCGGCAGTAGGATCGACAGGAATGGCTTCAGAGGTGCCCCAGAGACCAACATTATTACTTTCGCAAGTACTCTGTGCTTCCATAAGAGTATCCACCTCACTTCCCCCACGTACGATAGCAATTCTATACACAATGATTCAATGATGACCGTCATAAGTAATTCTACAAATATGGGGTGTTTACACTGCTCACCTGTCCACCCAAGCTAGACCTTCTTGCACAAGGGTGAATGCATGCGAACGACTGACATTTCGGCGAGCGTTCTTTCCATGCTCAGAATCGGCAACATACAGCTTTCCTAGCATAATTCCATTGCGATCGACATCTATTACCTCCACATCAACCTGAAAGTTGACAGGGGGAAACATATACATTACTTGACCTCTCACAATGAATCCTAAAAACAAAAGGTCTAAATTAGGCAAAGAATACATACCATTCGCTGCAAAACATTCAGACGAGAATATTTCTTAGCTGCCTCTGCCCAGGTTGAGATGGCCTCAGTTCCAGCAATCTCAGAATCGTCTGTTGTTTCTGCTGCGTCTTTTCTTGGTATATTGTGGCATCGAACCTACAGAAAGAAAGGTGTAAGAATGCGTTGAGAAGAGATAAGAAACCTACACCCATTTACCTGAGACAGAGCCATCTGGAAACAGATATTTTCAGAAGGAATTGTGATCTTGAAGCGACTGCCTGTGAAAACATGTTCCACCTACAGACAACAAACATACAAGTACGTAATTAATCAGTTACTTATTAAGCCGTTACAGCAAAATGCTGTGCCCCCAATCTTACCAGCCCTCTGTAAATTCTGTCTTTCTGGAATACATTGAATAATGCTTTGGCCTTTTTTCCTACAGCACACACAATAAGAAAAACATACTACAAGACTTTACTGATATATATCATTAATCATAACTTACCATCGCTGCTGACATCGTTCACAGCTGTAGCAGAAGAGTCTTTCTTGGAGGAATGTACTCCTTTCTTCAGCACCATTGCCTCAGCTTCGTCAACCATCATCATGTCATAAGCATCTGCTCTAGGCTCTTCACCGCGATGTTTTACCGTAAACGCCAACCCCTGACTAACTAGAGTCTGAGCAATATTCTGTCTAGATTTGCCATCGGCATCTCCTTTCCTAGAGATATTTCCGTAGTAAACAGAAGCGTAGGTGCGAAGAGGGCCGGTGTCGGT
>JACKZZ010019516.1_pt1 | contig 29341 bp, 16 predicted proteins | sample 8027871 | NCBI WGS metagenome assembly JACKZZ01 (sample SAMN15724774, study PRJNA655200) | protist metagenome | isolation source: fluorescence activated cell sorting (FACS) single amplified genomes of... | place: USA: West Boothbay Harbor, Gulf of Maine | collected 2000-07-19
CAGATCATTTTTTTAATATTAGCAATATAACTGCTTTTTGGGTATAAATACGGTTAAAATGAAAAAAAAAAAAAATAAAAAGTAAATTTTTCTATGATACAAATAATACCTTTTAAAAAAACAACAGTTGTTACTATTCAGTTGTCATATAAAACTTAGCATCGTTTGTTTGAGTATTGTAAAATGCGTTGCATGTAATATTATTGTAATCTATGTGATTTTTTTTGTTGGTGGATAATTAGATACGTGCATGCATACGGTCGTCAAAATCACACCAGCACACACAGATTTCAGATTATGGATTTTTCGATTTTTTTAATATTTTTATATAGGATAGGATTACCTGGATTAGTATGGAAAATTGTACTCTCATTAATATTACATAAGCACATCACACACATCAACATTTCTGTCGATAGACTAATATCTTTTCAGCACCCAGATAAATTTTAATAACTGGCAATAGCTATTAGGCATTACACAGCACTGAAATACCATATTTTGTGCATGATATGTTTAATATCATAGACGTTTTTTTTTTTTTGATATATTTGAAATAACTTTGTATTACCAATCATCAACATGGGTCATTTTAGTATTCTTATACTCTCAAAAGTACAATATTCGCACCTATATATATAATGATGGTTAATATATATATATATATATTAATTATTATGTCCATATCGTCATCCCTTCCACTTTTTGATACCCGTTTGATCCATCTCTTTTATATTGTTGTATAGCTTTTAATTGTGATTTCATATTATAACTAAGTTGATTATATTGTAGGTCCAAGTAATTTAATGTATTGTTTGTTTTTAATCCATCAATAATACTTTGTATTCCACTATCATCAGTAATATTATTATTACGTAGGTTCAATGTCGTTAATGTATTATTTGTTTTTAATCCTTCACCAATACTTTGTACATCAGTAATATTATTATCATCTAGGGACAAGTACGTCAATGCATTGTTTGTTTTTAATAATTCACCAATGCTTTGTACACCAGTAATATTATTATTCTCTAGGTACAATTCTGTTAATGTATTGTTTGTATTTAATGCTTCACCAATACTTTGTACATCAGTAATATTATTATTATTTAGGCCCAATTTCGTTACTGTATTGTTTGTTTTTAACAATTCACCAATAGCTAATGCATCCTCATCCGTGAGATTCTTTCCATACAAATACACTTCCGTCTTCACATCAATTTCTTTTTCCCATTTCATATATGCCGCACTTTTTTTCGATGTCAATTCAGTTGCATTAAATCTTGAAAAAACATTCTTTTCCATAATTTCTCGAAGCGGAATATTATTTGATTTTGTAAAATAGAACTCATCAACTACACATTGTTCTGTATATGGAAATTGGGGTTCGTAGTGACCATTTTCAACTAGTGTTACCATTTTTTTGGTAAAATGGCGTATGGTCTCTTGTAATTCAAGTCCTTTGCAAAGTGATTGTAAAAGGACCTGTGTAAATTGGCCACCATTTGGCCTACCCCATGCACTTGTATGCGCAGCAGTTGAGTTCATTATGACAGTATTAACTGTATTTAAACTCATTTGTAGTCTTTCAAATTCAGACTCATTTCCCTTAGTAGTTGGGTTACTATCCACCGTCGTATCCATGACATCAAATAACATTCTTCTTCGTTGAAATGGACTATCAATGGTATTGCTGAAACCAGAATTACTTATTCCCTTCGGAACTTGTTGGTTCATACGGTTTGAACAACAATCCCCAATAATAAATTTGAAACCTGTACCTACTACCTCCATCAATTGTTTCCGAATTTTCCATGTGTCAATTCCACCATTCCGCGAATCGTGCTGTTGTGTTGGACAAAAGAATTGGATTCCATCATACATATACCCATGGCCAGTGAAATACACAAGAGCAGTATCACCATTGGAGAGCTGCTGGCGAAAATTAGATAAGTGAGAATAATATATTTGTGCAGTGCTTACATTTGTCTCACACATAACATGAAATCCACATTGCTTTAACACATCTGACATAATACGTGCATCCGTGTCACAGCTAGGAAGTTTCTTATAATATTTAAAATCTGAATTACCAACAATAAAAGCATACCGTTTCCGCCCACTTTTATCAGCTAAAGTAAGATATTCAATGGTTTCTTTTATCTTCGCATAGCCATAATTAATAATAGATGCCATGTTTATTGCACACTATATATACTTATACAATAATATACAAATAATTAACACAACGTATGTTGTAACTTTCAATATATATATTTTTTAATATCCAACTTTTTCCGTTCGTGCGTTCGTTTCTCTTTTGCTATTACATTAATACTTTCGATATCTTTCTTCGTACTTTGTCCCCTCCTTTTTTTTCCAGCTTCCTTCCTAAAAGTTTAAAAAGTAGATGAGGTAATAAAAAAATGATAAAATATCAAGTAGTTTTAGTATTCTAATGTTCCATTGAAGTATAATTAAATCATCATTTGATATTAGCGTCAAAAATCGATGAAAATCACCTTTTTTTTATTATTTTTTTTTCAATGAAAAATTTTTTTTTATAAAAATTATTAAAATATTTATTCATTAGAACAAATTGAATTGAAGACGACCTCGAGGAAAAAGGGATAGAAATAGATTATACGTTTGTATCATCAGTCAAGATATATACGTGATTAACAAAAAACATTTCGAAGAATCGTATTTTGATTTCTATCAATACGGTATAAGATAATACGATATATATATATATATATATATATATCTATATAATAACAAAGAGAAAAAAAATAAAAAACAAACATGCCAATTGTAGGATATGTCCTTGAAAAAGCAAAAACTGGTCGTTCATCATGCAAAGGTTGTAAAGAAAAAATACCAAAAGGTGCATTAAGAGTAGGAACGGAAAGTGATAATGGGGAATATACAATGTGTTCATGGAGATGTGCTAATGCAGCGTGTTTTAAAATACCAAAAAAGAATTATAAAAAAGATGTGGAAGCTTTTATTGCAGGTGAATTTCAAAACGTAGATGAAGAATTAGTGGAAGAATTCAGAGCTTCGTTTCAAAAGTCCGCAGCAGAAAAAGAAGAACATGATAATGGTTTAAAACGAACATTTAATGAAATTTCAGCTGCACTTGCAAATGTTGGTAGTAGCAGCGACGGTGGATCTTCGTCATCAAAAAAAGCAAAAAAAAGTAGTGGTAAAAAGAAAGGATCTTCTTCTTCTTTTAGCACAACATTATCACAAGCAGATATCGAACGTGTTGCAAAAGAAAAAGGTATGTCACCAAAATTAGTTGAAGCTATTGCATTGTATGGAAAAATGACAACATCTGATTTAAAACAAATTTTAAAATGGAATTATTTAGTTCAAAGTGGTAAAAAAGAAGAGCTAGTATCAAGGGTAATCGATGGCCATGTCTTTGGCACGATTCCACGTTGTCCAGAATGTCATGGTGGGGAAGATGATCCAGAACGTTCCACTACCGGTCGTAAATCTACTACATTAACATGTATACCTAGTGGTAAAAATGATGGACAAGGCAAATGGACTTGCAAAGGATATCATAATGGTCATTATCGCGTCACGTGCAATTTTGTTACTGATCACCTTGAACGAGGGGAAGTACCATGGGTACGAACGGTGGAACAATATGAAGAATTGCTTCAAAATCAAGCAGCTAAAGAAAAAATCGAAAATTCAAAAGGAATGGAAAATGTTGAATTTGATACTAGTAATATGGATCAACGTGCTGTTTTAGATTCATTATTGGAAAAAGCACGTGGAATCGGCATTAAATTATCAAGTAATGATGGTGATGCACGCATCGCGTTAGCTGGTATATATAATGCAAATGATAAAAATATTACGGATACGTTAGTTGCTGCAAAGAAGGAATTGGGTACTGTTGAAGAAGAAAAAAAACAAGCTGAAAAAGCAGCCGCTGCATGTAAATGCCCAGAGAATGCGAAGCTTGCTGGTATATTCTTGGAAGCATCAACACATGCGGGTGGCTTTAAAAAAGCGGCGTATAAAAAGGTAGCATATGCAATTCAAAATCTTGATTTTATTTTCGGTAGCGAAGGAACAGCGACTGGTAAACAATTAGGGAGTTCCAAAAAACACAAAGTGGATGGTATTGGTAAAAGTAGTGGATTGAAAATGGATGAATATCTTCAAGATGGTAAAATTCAACGTTTCATTGAGGAATATGGTATGTCATTTGATGATGATGATGATGAGGATGATACTACTACTACTACTACTACTAATGACAATAATAATAATAATAACAATTCTGCATATGACACTTATGATGGTTCTGGATATGGTGGATCTGGATATGGTGATGATGCATATGGTATGTAAATGTGTTTTAAAATTAGCGTATATTTGATTATTTTACTCAGGGTAGATATGACTCGTGTATAATATATATTATCATATATATACGCTTCGTATGTATGTACACACGAGGTTAATGAGGTAATTTCCGTCGTGTGTATGATATGTGATGTATTTAAAATGGACGCGCGTATATTATATGATACGACGAAGTCGTATTTTATATTCGTACTCGTACGGAAGTAACATATATATTGATATATGACAATATGCATATGATGCATATAAAATACGAAGTATAATTTATGATCTTGTTAAAATATTGAGAGATCTGTGTGTGTGCGTGCGTGTGTATATGCATTAAAAATTCTTTTTTTTTACGAAAAATATGTTTTGAAATATAAAAAAATATCAATTAATATTTAAAACCTTTTTTTTTAAAAAACACACTCTCTCTACTTTTTCTCTTCTTCTCTCTTGCTCTCTTTCGAAAAACTAATTCTTCTTACTATTTGAACCACCATCGTTTGAATTAGATTTACTACTACTACTACTACCACTGCTGATGTTGATGTTATTATTGTTATTATTACTTCTTTTTGAACTTTCCCATACACGTTTCTTACCACGTTGATCTACCTCCTTTTGTATATTTTTAAATTCATCATAAATTTTCTCATCCATCAAAGGTATCAATGCTCGTTTTAAATTACCATACATACCAGTTAATAATGATTCTTCTTGTGCTAACATCTTTTTAATACGATGACGTTCTTTTGGCGCTTCAAAACATGCTGGGCAATTTTCATTGATCACAGGCAATTTAGCGTTGTAACTAAATTCTTTCAATTGCGATTCACGGGTGTACACAAATGGGCGTATAACACGTATATCACCCTTACCAATCGTATAATTTGCTTTCATAGTCCTAATTTGGCCATTATGCAGTGCTGACATCATGAAACTTTCAGCTAAATCATCTAAATGTTGTGCTAATACCAATACGTTGTAATTGTTTTTGCGACAACATGTATATAATGTTCCACGTTTCATACGGCTACAATATGAACATATCGAATTACCTTCCATTTCACAACTGGCGCGTTCGAAGATATTTTCAGATAGAAAATGATATGGTATATTTAATGATTTCAAATATCCAATTAACGGCCTTGGATTAAATGCTTCTGTACCAGGATCAACTGTTGCTGCTGCTAGTGTGAATTGTTTTGGAGACCTTTTTTGAACTGTATGTAAAACATGTAACAATGCTAATGAATCTTTCCCACCTGATAATCCTAAACATAAACGATCGCCCTCTTGTATCATATCCCATTGTGCAATTGCTTTCCCAACAACACGCATTAATTTTTTTGGTGGTGTTGGGAATAATTTTGCATTTGTATTTTTAATTAAATTCGTTTTAGTCGTATCAATAGCTTTTGATAATAATTGTGATTTTTCTTCAATATCTCCAACTTTACGCAATGGGTATTTTTTTGATACTTTACGTGCAATTGTGGTGGTGACGGTGGTGGTAGTGGTAGTAGTAGCATTACCCGTTGTCTCTATTTTTTGTTTTTTACTATTCTTCTTTGGAGCGGTATTGTCATTATTGCTTATTGCAATAACATTATTATTGGTAGTAGTGGTGGAATCTGATAATTTACGTTTTTTCAATACTATTATATTATCGATTGAATCAATTTCTTTTTTTTCCTCTGCTTCATTTAAAATATTAAGATTCTTGTTACTATTATTATTAATAACATTGACATATTTTTTTGGATAGATCATATTATTATTATTATTATGATTAATAATAGTTATATCTTCCTCTGGTTGTTGTTGAATCATTGTAGCAACTTTTAGTATTTCAGTATCATCTTCTTTCATTAATATATCTCTCGCTTCCGATGGCATTAAAAACCATTGCATAGATGGATCGTTAAACATTTGTGTTTGATCAATATTAGTATTACTTGATGCATTTTTACGCATAGTTGTTTTAGCATTTTTAAAAATTTCAATAGATTGTTTCAATGATGTTTCCATCCATATTTTACTTTGACCACTAGTAGACACCACTGCGTTGTTAGTACTACTACTACTACTACTACTATTCGTAGAATTTGCACCACCAGCACTGACATTATTATTATTATTAAATATATGTGACAACCATATTCGATCTTTAAAATTCGTTACACGACTAACATGTTTAAATTCACCTGTTTTGGGAATAAATTTATACAATGGCAGTAATCTCCAACCATATTTAGCTATATTTGTAATTGCATTGCAAATATATTCCACTTGCATTGTTTCCATAAAATATGGGAAGCTTAATCGACTAAAGCCAGGTCTTAAATATTCTTTCTTATCAATTAATTCATTTTCATATTTTTGTGCATTATTATATGTCAATGATAATAATCTTTGTGCATATGGGCCAGCACATTGGCATCCGCCACGTGATTGGATACCGTATAAATCATTTAATAAGGAACAAACAAAATTATAATGTAAGAAATGTTTCTTCTTATTCTCATATACTTCAATGAGAAATGATAATACTGGTAACCTTTCATGATTATCCAATCCACCACCTAATATATGTATATTTGGGATAGTTTTTAATTTATTATAAACAATGTCCCAATTTTTTTGCTCCAAACGATGTATCATATCAGTACCAATAGTATGTTTCAAATGAAAACATAAACCGGCACGGATACTACCTATAATATCAGGCGTACCACCTTCTTCACGTTCAATTCTATTCGATAAATATCGATGATCTTTAGAAGTAACAAAGAAAACCGTACCCCCACCTGGATTCGTTGGAACTTTATTTGATAATAACTTTTTTTTAATAACTAATATACCAGGTGTATTTGGCCCTCCAATCATTTTATGTGGTGAAAGAAATACACCATCTTTATATACATACGGTCGTTTCTCTCCAATAATCACGGGGTTCATATTAATATCCATATATGGACCAGCAGTTGCACAATCAAAAAAGACTAAGCCACCATTACGATGCATTAATTCACATATATCATGTTCCGGCGCTTTTATACCAGTTAAATTAGATGCCAATGAAAACGTACCAATTTTAAATGGATAATCTTTATAGTTGTGTAATTGTTCTTTTAAATCATTTAAATCAAATAATCCTTCTTTCGTCTCTTTAATTTCAACAATTGTTGAACCAGTTTCTCTCCATGGAAGAAGATTGGAATGGTGTTCATGAGGCCCAACGAAAATGACACATTTCTTTGCGTCATCGATATTATTAATATTGTTTTTTAAGCCTAATATGCCAATAACACGATTAATCGCTGCTGTTGAACCACTACCAACAAATAAAACAACATCTTCTTTGACATTAACATTTAATGATTGTCCAATGATTTGACGTGCTTCATTTCGAAATGCAGATGATTGTATACCAGTTATCGAAGCTGTTGTATGTGTATTTGCATACAATGGAAGCACATTGTCGGTAATATAATTTTCAATCGAATGCAATGCTTTACCAGATGCAACATAATCAGCATATAATATATGTCTTTCACCAAATGGGGAACTAAATGCTCTACCATTTCCAATGATATTAGAGGAAGGTATCAATTTATTGATGAGAGAGGAGGTAGTGTTTTTTTTTTGTTTTTGTAACTTGTTATTGATGGATTCGTTATTATTATTATTGAAACTATAAAATTCACGATGATTTTCTTCCATGATTATATATCTTGTTGGTATGTTATCTGTGTGTGTGTGTGTGTGTAATTGTTTTTAGGTACACCTATGATATTGCTTGATATTGGTATATATATATTATAGGTATAGATATTTCCTAGATTTTGTTTGTTGTCTGTGATAATAATAATTATTATAATTCTATTATATATATATATTATAAATCACGTGTTGTGTTGAATATTTATATTATTATTATATTTAATATATTAAGATGTGATTGCAGTTGATGATATATTAGTTGTCAAATTTTATAATGGATGAAGAATAAGTATGGTGGTTGTGTGTGTGTGAGTGTGAATGTATTTGTATTTACGCGTGTATGTATTGGACTTCTTCGTTCATTCTTCTTCTTCGATTCTTCTGATCCATCCATATGTGGCCAGGTGTCATCCAAAAAAATAAAAAAATTGATAAACTTTTTTTGTTGTTATTTTAATTCTTTAAAATTAATTATTCTTTAGTAAAAGAACATTTTGTGGTAAAAAACTATAGATTTGCTTTTACCTAGCAAGAATACTAATATAACTTTATATTGAATTTAAGAAATTGAGAATAAATCGTATCCTTTTATATACTATTATAAGGATGAAAGTTATAATTAGATTATTAAAAGTATTAATTAGGATTTTTATTTATATTCCTATTTGAGATATTTAGGGGATTCATGTTCAATATTATGCTTTTAATAGTGTACAAGAGGATACTTTTTATTCTCAATTTCTTAACGTCAATATAAAGTTATATTAGTATTCTTGCATGGAACTTTGACTTATTTTTTACCTGGTAAGCTTCATAAAATAAAATTATTAAAGATTTGTAGTATCAATAATATGTGTTATTATTATAAGTAGTGCATCTATAGTGAGTGCTAGTATTTTTTATTTTTTTCATTTTTTAATACAATAATAAATTCACATACATCTAGATGTTTTGGAACGTTAAAGTTTTGTTTCTACAATTAAGCCTATTTGTTCTAAAGAAGAGTTATTGTTCTCTAGTTTACTGAAGTGGTTTAGTAATACTTTCAATATTTATTCCAATTGTTACAGGAAAAATAACAATATCTCTAAGTATACTAGATTGGTTTGCAACAAATTACTCAAAAAAAAACATTGCATTAATAAAGATATATTTTTAAACTACAAAAACCAGGAATAAACGACAAAATCGAAATAACCAATCAACAACCACCATGATCCAATCACTCTCCCTTCAATCTGAATTAAAAACATTAGATCTAAGTGCAGATCAAACGTTAGTAGCTGTTGGTGGACGTGGATTATTAGCAATATGTAAAATAATAGGAAGGTAAGTGTTTGAAATATTAAACATCATATTATTCATCAAAAAGATAATATTTTCAATAATACACCACACACATCATACAACTAACAATACAACTCTTTTCAATAATAACAAATAAATAACAACCAATATAATATATAGAATTCCACGTACACAAGATTCATCGCAACAATCCATGGCTGTTAGAAATTCATATATGCAATCAGCAAATGAATTAGAAATATTTGCTGCTGCAATAGATGCTGGTTTTGATAGTGGAAAGTATGGTTTAGAGGAACATCGTATATTATATTCTCGTACAAAAAATAAAAAGAATTTATCATTAACATGCAATTGTGTAGCTTTTCACCCACAGCTGAATAACATTTTAGCTACAGGTGCTACAAATGGTGCTGTAGTTTTTTGGGATGTTGAACAAAAACGTCGTATGAAAAAATCAAAAAGTAGTGGTAAAGGCCGTTTACCACTATCTGTCGAATCTGTAAATAAATCTCACGAAGCTTGTGTAAATAGTATATGTTGGCATCCTGCTGGTGATCCACAATATTTATTATCCGCATCAATGGATAAAACTGTTGCGTTATGGGATAGGAGGGATCCAGAAGATCCGAAACATTCGTTTCCATGTCGTACGTATATATTTTCACCACTTTGCTGTGGCTTCTTCTTATGACTGACGCCAGTGTCATTTTTGACTTCGTGTATCTTTCTTTTTGCTCTCTTTGCTTCTTCATCTGATATGTATATGTATATATGTATGTAGAGGCTATCGTCGTATAGTTTTGAATACGCCAAACACGGTGCAGGATTTTTATACCCCACAAACACGGTGCAGGATTTTTATACCCCGCAAACACGGTGCAGGAATATTAAAAAAAGAATTAATTTCAACTAACATCAAATATTTCATCAATACGTATTATAAAACAAATTATGTATATCGTATTATTTATTTTGTTATCGTTTTAACATACGGATTATCACCTGCACACAAACTTCTTGGTCGTATTCACACAGGTGCTAAAGTACATTGTGTTAGTTTCAACCCAATAGCACCACATGAATTTGCTGCTGGGTGTGGTGATGGTTCCATACAAATTTGGGATATACGACAAACACGTCAAGTAAAACGTATTGTGGCACATACACGTCATGTAAATTCAATCCATTGGCACCCAGAACGCATGAATATATTAGCAAGTGGTGGTAGCGATAAAGCTATTCGTATCTGGGACATGTCCAGTAATAATTATAATAATAACGATAATCATCATAATAATAATAATAGACAACAAAAGCAACATATTAATAATAGTATAGAATTGCAAGCGTTAGCCAGTGTTTCCCAAGTGAAATGGAGACCAAATTACCCAACACAAATTGCATCGACTTGCGTTGAAGTAGATTATGCTATTAGTTTATGGGATGTACATTCTCCACATGTTCCAAAGCAAATTTTCCGTGGACATATAGATGCAGTCCCTGATATAATATGGTTACCACCTGAATCGGAAGATAAAGAATCTCATTTACTTGCATGTTCAAGAGACGAAAGTATTGGACTACATGGTTTTGAAAAAGCATATGATCCATCAGAAAATGCAACAAGAAATGGAATTAGTATTTCACCAAAGCATGATATTGCAATGGTAACCAATAAATATGATATAGTATCAACTTCTTTGTTAAATATGGATATTAATACGAAACAAATGAAAAAGAAACGTTTTAAATATTTAGCACGTCATTATAAATCTAAACTCGACAATACGTTAAAAACATATACAGATATATGTGAAAACAATCGTAAAGCATGTCTTGCAGTAAATTTACCAACTATTGCACAAACATGGGCAGTTGTTGGCGTATTATTACGTGAACAATTTGGTAATAATGATATGGAAAATAATAATAGTAATAATAAAAGGAATACATATAAGAAGGATAAAAATAAAAATGGAGTGATGAATAGAAACAATAATAATAATAATAATAATATAAATAATACAAATAACACTAACAATAGCAATAATAATAATAATAATAATAATATTCGAAATAAAAAAAATAAGTTGATGAGCAATGGTAATAATAATAATAACAAGAAGAAGAAGGATAAATCAAAACATCATAAATTAGGGAAAAAAATAAAGAAAAATAATGAATATAGCAACAAGATGAAAAGTAATCGTGATATTCAATTAATTGATAATAAACAAAATTCTTCGATTAACACGAAAATAAAATTGAGTAATAAAAATTTTTCATTTGGTATTACATCCACGGAAAATGATGAAACTACGGATGATGATCGTTTGTATATCGATGATGATGATGATGATGATGATGGAGGATCATCTATGTCATTATTGTTACAGCCAAGTCCAAGAAGTCGTCACACTTTTGGTGGTTCCAATTCAAATGCACCGGAAAGTACAATTGCTGATTTTCAAGATGCAAAATCGACAACAGATAATTCATATGGCATGGGAAGTGAATTTGATGATGATGATGATGATGAAATGGATAATGATAATGATACAGGTGATACATTTTCCATGTTAATCCAACAATTAGACCGTGCAAATCCAACAGGGGCATCGGCATTTATAAAAGATGATCGTGCAAGAAGTACTGGTAGCAATATAATTACTGCTGCTACTAATGGAATTGATGATAATAATTATAATAATGGCAACTATTATGGTTTCAATTCTTCTACAATGAATGCTCAAAAGCAACGACGGCGTGTTGCAGGGAGAGGAGGAGGAGGAGGAGGAGGAGAAAGGAAAAGAGGAAGCAATAGTCGCAAAAAAAATGATAAAACTATTATGATCGGTGATCATGATGATCGATATCAAGATACAAAATCAATTACTGATAACTCATTTATGGGAAGTGATGATGATGACTATGAATCTATGATAAGCGATAAGGATGGGGTTGGCAGTGGTGATTATTATTATGATGATAATGAAGATAATGGAAATTATTTGGATAAGAGGAAGAAGATGTCAACAAATCGTAGACAGAAGATTCGTAATTTAAATCAACATGCAAATGGTGGAACAATACCTGGTGTATCTGCTATGTTTACAATGGATGATCGTACTGGAACAACAACAATGAGAAAAAGTATCATTTTATCATTACTAGATTATTATAGCAATATTGAAAGCGATTTACAATTTTGTGCCATATTAGCTGATTTATCAATAAATGCTGGCATAGATATTAATCGACAACGAGCAGAAACATGGTTTCATGCCTACATTGAAACGTTACATAAACATAACTTAGCAATTGTTGCAACTGAATTTGTTAAAAACATGAAAGGTAGTGCTGGACAATTAAATCAAGCATCGACAACAATTTATTCATATTGTAATGTTTGTTCAAGGCCATTACAACCATCGTTAAATTCAATATGCGATAAATGCAATGGTAAAAACTTAGCACGATGTGTAATTTGTGAACAAAGAGTCCGTGGACAATATATGTGGTGCCAACGTTGTGGGCATGGTGGACATTTAAACCATATGACGAAATGGTTTGAGAAAAATGTTGAATGTCCAAGTGGTTGTGGATGTAAATGTTGGTCATGAAATACTGTTTGATTTTGAGGAAAGAGGTATGGTGGAAAAGTGTTGAACATGATGCGTTTGTGTGTGTGTGTGTGTTTGTACACCCTTTTAATTTTTTGTAATAAATATTTTTTATTATTTTTTTGATGATATTTTTTTTTTTTGTATTTTCTTTTGATGAAATTTTGAATGACTAAAAACAACTAAGATTGAATTAAAATATATTGAATAGTAGTAAATACAGAATGTACAAGAGAGAGAGACTATATATATACAAGATACACAACATGGCATCATTAACAACCAATCCACCACCTGCAAAACGACGACGTACGACGTTAAAACCAGCAACGATTGAAGGGTTAAAACAAAAAAGGGCACCACCGCCTATTAAGATTGGTATATTAGTTTTACCAGCTGGATTTGAATCTGCCTGCGGGATCTTGTTAAATATATTACAATATTTAGATATTAAAACATTATGTAATGTGAAACGATCTTCTTTAATACAACAATGTAGAAAAGCATTTGGATCAGATGATTTTGAACGTGTACGTGATATAGCCTTGAGTCTAACTTATAAAGGTAGAAGAAGTATAAATGAGATACTACTAACACATCCAGCGAAAAGATTATATTTATTAATTGAAAGATATCAAAGAGAGTTTCCACAAGGGACACCTATCGTATGTGCATGTGAACACGGACGTATGGATGATGTAGAATTATTTGTGAATCTACATCCTTTTCACAAGTATATTACTAATTGTGATGTGAATGGCTACAGAGATGATATGACATTGAAAGATATGGTGAGTCAAGTCGGTAGAACTAGTAGTGGTGGTAGATGGACACCTTTAATGATAGCTGCATACGAAGAACATTTCCAAGTAGTTAAATATTTGATTGAACAATGTGAAGCTGATCCTAATATTGCACGTAGTAATGGATGGAATGTATTACATTATGCAGCATGGAAGAGCAGAACGACTACTGAGTTGATTGAATTGTTATTAACTCATATGTCTCTTGATAGCAATTAATAACAAGGACAGGGACGGAGAGACACCCCTGGACTGTGCATATGATAATAATCGTAGTCCACTTCGTCAAGAGATCATTGCACTTTTACGTTCAAAAGGTGGAAAAGCAAATTGTTTTGATGCAAATGGTAGAAATGTAGGAAGAGGTAATGGTGATTTAAATCATTAAAATTTTTTTTGTATCTTGATACGTAGTAAAAAGAAAAAAAATACATCACCTCCCCCGCTCTTTTTTTATCTAAGACCACACGCGCACACAAAAACTTTCTCACACGCACACACACACACACACTTTTACCATCTCTACACTATAGCTTCTCTAAATACACACTGTAACGATATGGTGCACATGGATAATATGGTGCAAATTTCATTTTATCATGGTCGACGATATTGATCAATTTCACTGTGCCTAATTCTTGTACAACTTTTGTTTCAAAGAAATCATGTCGTAACATTAAATGTTCAGTCGTCAATTTCTCTTTGCTTGTATGTTTACTAGCATTTTCAGCATTTGCATGTGTTGTTTGTCGCAATGAATGGTATAAATCCACTTTATCTAAATCATTGACATCGCCAATATATATTTTACCACCTGGCTTTGCAATACGTATAAATTCTTTCACAGCATTTAATGCCATCGTTTCATCATCTAAATAATGAAATACACTAAAATTAATGACAACATCATATGTATTTGATTTTAAATATGGCATCTTTTCAACCGAACCACAATGAAACGAACCATCTAAATTTAATCTGGCATGTTTAACAAGTTCTTTGCTATAATCAACACCAGAAAAATCAATCACATCGTATAATTTTTTCACTTCCAATAAAAATGCACCAGCACCACATCCACAATCAACTACTTTATCTGTACTTTTAATACCAACTGGTTCCAATAAAATTTGACACATTTCAGAATATTGAGATCCGGATTGATGATTAAATCCATTGATATGATGAACATGTTTTGCAGACGTTTTCCCTTTTCTTTCCCAAATTTTATGCCATTTACCTTGTCTTGAATTTTCATCGAATTTTAACGTACGTGGAAGCGTCATTGTTTCCTTATTATCATCATCTTCTTGTTGCCCTAAGATTTTAATGCTTGATGTTAAAGATTTTTCCATTTTTAACGCTTTTGGTGTAGCTGGAAGATATCGATTATAACATCTACGTATAATATCAGATGTACTAATACCTCTTGTATATGGTACAAATATCATTGCATTGCGCTTAACAACATCACCATAATATTGCTCATTTGTATCTGGATCATAATCATCACCATGTGCAACTAAATCAATTCCATGTTTATCCATAAATTCCGCTGACGTACGCAATGGACAATCTTCGATAACTTCATCTACTAAGTTTAACTCACGTACTAAACCAGCTCTTTCACTTAATTTTAATATTGGTCTACGTTTATAACCTTCAGCAGTTTCATCACCAACTAATCCTACTACAACACGTATTTTTTTATTTGGAAACTTTTCCTTTGCAACCGCAGTTGATTTTTTTAAGAAACATATATGTCCAAAATGAAATAAATCACCAACCATATCAACATATAAAGTGACGACATCTTTTTTTCGTACTGACTCTAAATGAGAAGAAGATTTTGCAATAGTTGTCATGATTTTTACTTCAATTTTTTTTCTATATTATTATTACTTATATTTATTCTATTCTTTAATATTCTGAAATATTCTATGGTTTTTTTTTATTACAAAATACAAAAATGTTGTCTGTATACACAAAAAATTTGAATATATATATATATATATATGTATGTATGTAAATATGAAACAAATCGAAGAAGATGTTTTTGACTGAATATCGTTTACTAACCGAACTAAATGACCTTTATATATACTTAATTTTCTATAATTATAATTATCCTATTTTTTTAAAAAAATTCTAAAATAATCTACGATGTTTTCTATTATAAAATAAACACACGTATATATATGAAAATAAGAAAGTATTCTTTTGATTGAAGATTTGTTCACGAATCGAATTAAATGACTTGTTCCCTTTTCCTTTCAGCGAGCTACTTTGTCTCTCATGTGTTTTTGTTTTTATTTATTCAATTATTTTCGTGTGTTTTTTATATTTTATTATTGTTATAGTCTTACAAGTATGGTTTGCTATATATAAAGGAACCGATTGCAGCTACAAATTGAATCACTTAAACGAAGCGACGCGACGACAGTCTTTTTTTATAATTTTCGTCGTAATAGTAGTATTATTATTACTACTAGTATAGTTTACTCTATTCTTTATTTCAAATAGTTATTATTTCACTCGCTTTAACGGGATTTCGAGATAATACTCCTCTGCTTTCTATATTACTTGTGGTATTAATGCTGTGCCCCTAATGCTGATTAGCTAACAAGATAAGTTAAAGTATAAAACTTCTTTAAGGATAGACTATATAACTATCATATCCTCCCTGTCAATACTAATACATCAATACTAATACACAGTAGCTACTCTGGCAAGCGCAGAGCGCAGAGTCTTCCCAGCTAAGATTTGTGGCTTGCCAGCTTGCTGGAAAGATAAATACACATATATTACTCTGCTATTGTTGCACCATGCACCACCACTGCTGTTTATTAGCTACCGTATAGGTATCATCATCACATTTTTTATTATTATTATTCTCTGGTATGTTGCGTATTTTATTATATTAATTCCTCCAGCATTATTATTAATATTATTGATTTTGAGAGTAGTCGTTATAATAAATATACTTTCCTTTATATGATGTTATCTTATTGATGATACATGTATAGATATATACATATTGATTCCGATATCTCTCCTTTTATACAATTTATATATCAAAATCACCACCACCATTACCACCACCACCAACAACAACACTAAAAAAAAAAAACAAACACAAACATGTTTAGACGACGAAATAATAATAATAATACATCATCTTCTGTTACAAATAATAATAATACTACTACCTCTTCTGATTTACCAAGAAGAAGAAGAACAAATGAAAATACAAAACAAACAACGAAAATTTTAACAACTAATTCATCTGATATTAAATTATTTCATTTATTAGTTGATGATAATGCTGAAGTAGAAATGTTACGACCTCATGTCTTACATGCATCTCGTGAATGGAAAGATGCATGTGGTCAAACATTATTACACTGGGCTGCTACGTTAAATAGATACGACGTTGCAGTATTACTATTAGATAATGGTTGGAATCCAAAAGAAGTTGATAATAATAATGAAACACCAAATCAAGTTGCAATATCAAATGGTAATATAGAAATTGGTTGGGTTATTGAACATTTTCAAAGTGGTGCACCAAGTATTGGTATTGAACCAGAATTTTTAAATTTTATAAGCCAAATTGAAATAGATTATTTAAATCAATGGCCAACACCTGAATCATTAGATGAAGCTGTTGCTATGATACAAGTCCCAGGGGTTGAAAATGCTGTACGTCAAGCACGTATATATTGGAAAACTATGTTGGCTCCAGAAGCAGAAGCACAAGGTAATAAAAATAATAATGTCTATAATAATAATAATGTAAATAAAAACAATCGCCGACGTGCCAACAATAACAATGATAATATGAATGATGCAGATGATGAAATGGACGAAAATGATAATGGTTTTGATGATGATTCATTTACGATGATGTATAATCCAAACAATGAACATGGTTTAGAAGAAGCACATGCTGCTGCAATTTATTTATTTTCTTCCCCATGTATACGTGAACGAATCAATACTGGATTAAAAAAAGAAGGTGATGCATATGTACCATTTACACGATTATTAGTCAATGCATTAAATTGTATTCCACCTGTATCTGGTGTCGTTTACTCATCCGTTGCAATGAATCCAAAATGGGGTGTATTTCAAGTTGGAAAAACATTTACATGGGGTGGATTTGTCATATCGAGTATGTATGGTAATTCCATGGAAACCTTTTTAAATGAATCACAATTAAATGAAAAAGATGTAACAATATTTCAAATAAATGCATTATCAGCACGGCCAATTAAACCGTATTCCAGCTTGCGAAAACGATATGAACAATATCCATTTGAAATGGATATGATAATACCATATGGTGCAAAATTTCGAGTAGAAAATATTATGAAAATCAATCTATTTGTAACAATGATAGCATTAAGTGAAATTGATTTTGTTTCAAATGATGATTTTGATTTAACATTGGATGAGGACGATCACAATAATAGTATGCATATTGGAGCATCAAAAGTATCATCATCACCACCAACATCACCAACAACATATGATAAAAAAGAATTAACATCACCATTACGTTCAAAAAAAGAAATGGCTGATGAAATTAATGGAAAACGAAAGCATGTATTAAAAATTAAACCAAATATAACAAGCGATGGCTGGAGTGATCAACATAATCAAGATTTTAAATATTTTTTTGCAGATGGTTCCCGTACAAAAGAAGAAGAAGAAGAAGAAGAACAACAACGTCAACAACAATATGTTTCGTCGAGTGGAAATGAAAGTAGTACAGGAAGTGAATATTGGTCAGGTGATGGTAAAGATGATTGGACAGTAGATTTTGGCGGACCATTGACATATAAACCTGAAGTTGCAAAACCACCACCAAAATCTATATTATTCTTAATGAATTTCATGGCAAAGAAATATGAATCTAATAAACGTATAGCAAAGAAAATGAGAAAACAAGCAAGAGCATTAGCAAAACGAAGGAAGAAAGAACGAAAAGCAAAAGCAAAAGAAGAGCAACAAAAGCAATTAGAAGAGGAACAACAAAAGAAACTTAAATTATTAATGTTGATCCATGAACAAGATATGTTAAATAAAGAGCAAGAAGCGAGGAAAAGACGGAAATGAGTGGCCGGGCTTAAAAAAATTATACGCACTGTTTTAAAACACCTTCATTTTATTATATACGAACCAGTAATATAAAAATATTTTTACCAAGCAACCACCTCTCTCACCACACCATACTCACGCAAGCCCCTAATGGACAAAAATCCCTGTTTTCCACTTTTCCCCCCAGGGAGCCGCAGCATTTTTTTTGAACTTTGTTGAAAATAATGCACCTAATAGAGACCTAAATTAATGATGTTATTAGTGTTGAATGACACTTTCATAACTTCTACTATATGCATATATGCATTATATAGATTAACTTTTTGTTCATTCTTTTGTCTTCTGATGTGTCATTTGTCATTTTTGTCATTTGTGTTTTTTCACCTTGCATCTAATAGGCACAAAACGATTTAGTATACTATTAACACATTTAAGTACCAAACCAAAACACAACAAAAAACAACAAAAAACAACAAAAAAACAAATAATTAAAAATATTAAAATAGATTGATAGGTGGGAGAACACGACACATGGGAAGGAAATATATATATATCCAATTTATATCACTTATTAATCATCAACAAAATAATATACCATCTATTAGATGAAAATAGATTGATATTAGTGTGAGAGAACACGACAAGAAAAGGAAATAGAAAACATATAATATAGTAAAGTATATATTTTTAATTCATTCATGATGGTATCTTCATATGTATTCTATTTATTATTATTAATTTTATGCATATCTTTACCTATTATATATGGTAACGAATGGAATTGTGCAACTACTACAGGAACATTTATTAAATCAAATGATTGTACAATAAGTGGCGATAATCATGTCGAAGTTTCTGGGACGTTAGAGATTGAGGGTAGTCGGGCCGATATGAAACATTTAATTACAATAACAGCTGCGAGTAAACATCGTCATTTTTATTTAAATAATGCAAATGCTAAATTAACATTACGTTATTTAAAATTAGTTGGTGGGGATGTTAGTAGTTATAATAGTGATCCTGATGAAGATGGTGGATCAATATGTATCTATACAAACGGTGGTGAATTAAATTTATATTCATCTATTGTATTTAATAATAAAGCTTATGGTCGCGGTGGAATATATGCATTAGGTGCTAGTAGTAGTACGAATAAGAATGCGATTATGAATATATATAATAGTATTATTCAGAATAATGAAGCTAGGCCTTATCATGGTGGTGGTATTTATATGGAATATGCTGTTGCTACCATATACAATACAACGATAGATTATAATCAAGCTAGTAGTGATGGTGGTGGCATGTATATATCTAGCAGTGATGTAACAATGAAGAATACAATCATATCAAATAATGATGCTGCTAGGAATGGAGGCGGCCTCTATATACAAGGTGGCACAGTCACCCTCCATCAATCATCATTTATCAATAATGATGCATCATATAATGGTGATGAAATATATACAGAGGGATCACCAACCATATCATTAATAAATACATATTTTAAGAATCCAAATAATAATAATAATATTTATGAATATACAGATTATGGTACACCAACATGGAAAACATGTTCAGATAATTTATGTACCGAAAATCCATTTATAGGTACATGTAATAAAGCAAACAATAATAATAAAAAGGTAGGAGTAATATGTTCTTGCTCATCACCAAATACCTATGTAACAATGGGCGTAAATGCTACATGTAAAATTTATACAAATAATTGTGTTGCAGGTCAATATATATCAACAAAACGTACATCAACCACTGATCGCAAATGCATAACATGCTCGAATGGACAATTCAGCACAAATAAAAATCAAAATAATTGTATTCCAATGACAAACTGTAGCGCAGGCCAATATATATCAACAAAAGGAACATCAACCACTGATCGCAAATGCAAAACATGCTCGAATGGACAATTCAGCACAAATAAAAATCGAAATGATTGTACATCAATGACCACATGTGATGCAGGTCAATATATATCAACAAAAGGAACATCAACAACTGATCGCAAATGCAAAGAATGCTCCCATGGAAAATTTAGCACAAATATAAATCAGAAAATTTGTGCACCAATGACCACATGTGATGCAGGTTACTATATATCAACTAAGGGCACTTCAACTACTGATCGCAAATGCAAGATATGCGATATTCCTGGGACAGGCACACTTAATCAAACAAACGTTATTGAATGCCACGATTGCCCAATTGGCAGATTTAACAATAATCACAATAAAGGTATCTGCAAACAATGTCCACAAGGACAATTTGCAAAGGAAAAGAAATCAAAACAATGTCTAAAATGTCCAGGAAACCCACCATGTTTAGGACGTGGAGATTGTGACAATAAAATAGGAGGATGTATTAATTGTAAAGATGGATGGACAGGAAAAGCATGTGAAATTTGTACATCACCATGGTTGAAATTTAATGGTGAATGCACTTCATGTGAACCTGAATATGATAAAATTAATGGCAATTGTTTGGAGAAATGCGCTAGTAATGAATTTCGACGCGAAAAAGATAACAAATGCACTGTATATCTATATGTTACCATACTACGTTACATCGGCTATGTTGGTGCTTCACTATCAGCATGCGCATTATTATATAAATTCTACATATTTATAAAATTAAAACGTAATGGCAAATTACGAAAAGATTTAGGAGTTGTGAAAGGTTTCCTTGCTGTCATTGCATATGGTGGTAAAGGTGATCATATTATAGTTTCAAATGATGATAATACGATGGAAGAAAATCTTTTAGGTGAAGAAGAGCGGATTAGTGATGATGATGACATGTTGGAAATGCCAACAATACGTGAATCATTTTCAGAAATATTAAATACAGCTGGATTAAGTAAATATAAAACCAAATTTGCTAAACATGGTATTCAATCCACTAGTCATTTAGATGATATCGTAGAAGAAGATTTAGAAGAGCTTGGTTTAAGTGGATTTCAACGACGCCAATTTAAAAAAGCAGTAACGAACGTGAAGAAGAAAAAGAAGATGCAGCAAAACGACGACAATAATAGCACGATGACTAATGATGATATTGTTGGTAATAATGATGGAAATAATAATAATAATAAATAACGATGAAGAGAGCAGTAAAAATGTCATGAAAAAGAAAAAAAACGATGAACAAAAAGATAAGAAGACTACTCCTAAAGATGCTGATTAACAAATGAACACATGATGTGGTGAAGAAGAAAGAAGAGATGTATTCATTATTACGTCCTCGTACAAATCAACGACTATGCATGATAGAAAAAAATGTACTGATGGCGGTATGATGTTCCTCATTCTTGAGGTACTTGGGTATGAAGCGCGTATTATAAATATATTAATATTTAATTTTACAATTTTTATTGTTTTAAAAATTTACTCATGATAATTTCCTACTCTTCAAAAGAATACAATAAACTGAAATTAATCTATCTCACACTAGTGTGTTGAATATAAATAATATTAAATGATACAAAGTCGTACGACGTATTTATTCAAACTTTATCTTGATAAAATTTTACAGACTGTTCATATGCAACATATCCAATAGCAGTTGCTGGTATACCTTTTGCAAAATTAGCACCAATACCTCTGTAAAAACCAAAAAATCCTTCATTACTGAAAACATCACGGACAACATCACCCATACTATTATAAACAGGTCGACCAGACATACCACTTGATTGCAATCTTGTTCGTATTAATTGCAATGGGTATGCACAAGTTTGGCCACTGTGAAGCGTAGTTTGTAGTGTAATATAAAGGAGTGATGTGTTAGAGAGGGTATAATCTTTTTTAGGTTCAGAGGGGAATAAGAAAATTTACTTACGTGAATGAAGACAATGAACCCATCAATAATAAATCATACCATTGTGGCTCTTTATCTTTATTTCTTTTTAACCAACTTGCTTTTAATGTACCATACATTGCTAAATCTACACCTGCATACGGGATGATTCCAATATTACTCGCACCAAGACCTTTATACAATGCTTTTGGTCCTTCTTTTTTAATGATTGTATTGATACAATTTGCTATTGATGTATATTCACCTTTAGCTGAAATTGCCAATCTTGTTTTAACGACTTCTAATGGATAAATAAATGATTGTGCCGTAACACCAGCTAATGATCCAGCTACTAATCTTTCATGTGGTTGTACATTATCTTTATCTTTAATAATTAAATTTTTAAAGAAATCATTGGCATAAAATTTCGTAGCCGATTCTGGCATGATTTTTAGAACATTTGTACCGTTGCCTTTCCAAAATCCTTTAATACCACCACCTTCTTTGAATACATCTTGAATTACACTTTTGATAGATACATTTGACGATGTCGATGCTTGCAACATGACTTTGACACGATCTGCTGGTGCTGTCATTGTTCTTGAAATTAAACCTGCCGTTGCACCACTTAAAAATATTGTCAATGCAGATTTAGATGATTTACTATCGTTTTTTGGTATCGAATAATAACCAAAATGCCAATTTTCTGCATCTTCTTGAAACATAGTATCAATTTTATTGGAAGGAAATAATAAAGATATATGTCGAAATTGTTCAAATGTAAGTGTTAATTTGCTTTTCGTTTTGAAATCATTATTGATTGCAATATCATTTAATTCTTCCACACGGTGTTTTACGGTTTGTTTACTGGCTTTTACACCATATTGATGCAATGCATTTGTTATTTCATCAATAGATAAATACCCAGATTCATCTTCATCTATTTGTGTAAATATTTTCCATAGTTCTTCATCCCTATATAATACAAATTGTTTAAACTCAGAAAATTCTATTTTATTATCATTATTTTCATCCACTTCTAATAAATTATCCCATAAATCATTTGCTGCTTGCAAAGATGGATGTAAACCTAATTCCCTCAATCCACCTAATATTTCTTCTTTTGATAAATAACCAGATTTACTATTATGTAAGATATATGGTATTGAAAAATGTTAGTTTTTATATTGTTGTGATTTGAATGATGTTAAAAGGATGAAATCTTTATATAAATATTTATTCGTATTAGATTATATATATATATCATTGCATTATATTCTATATTTTCTATATATATACACATGTACATAATACTTACTCTACATCTAATGAATCAAATACTCTTTTGATTTCTATTTCTGATATTGGTTGATATGCAATAGCTAATGGCTTCATCTTGTTTTTCCTAATTCTTCTTACTAGTTACAATATATTGACATAGACAATTATCTTGTTCACAGAGATATGTCTCTATACATGCAACAAATTAATTCTGTTTGAAGAAGTGCAAGTTAAAGAAGTGTGGATATGAAATATACGACGAAATAATATAATTCAAATCAAATAAATAAATATCACATAGACAATAAAGGAAAGATGAGCCAACGAAAGGATAAAAAAAAAGAGTATAATGTATTTGTAACAGTTGGAACAACGAAATTTGAAAAATTTATTCGAGTATTTGATACGGAAGAAATATTAACAGAATTACAATTATTAGGTGTAAAAACAATTACTGTACAAATTGGACGTGGGGAATATATCCCATTTCAAAATACAAGCCTTGCTTTGAAAAAATCTATGGAGTTAAGTCATTTCGATTTAAAGCCATCGATTGAAGAATATATTAACGAAGCAGATTTAATTATTGGACATGCAGGCGTCGGCACTATAGTAGAAACATTACGAGCAAATAAACCATTATTAGTGATAGTAAATCAAGATTTAATGGATAATCATCAACAAGAAGTTGCAAGTGGTTTAGAAAAGAAAGGATATATCAATGTAGCATATCCAGAAACATTATTGGAAACATTGAAAACAAAAGATGTATTTCATGTAATAAAATACCCACCAGTCGATTACAATGCATTTCCAAATGTAGTCGATGAGGAAATGGAATTATAAAACGTGATGTGCGTGGTAATCACTGAGTTCACGTTACATATACGTAATACCGAGAGAGATTAACAATATGTACACTTGATGCATATAAAATATGAAATTGAATATGTAAAATGATGGTTATTAAAATCTACGTAAGTTATAATAATTTTACACTTTCTCGTGTTAAGTAATATGCTCAATACTCAATCGCAAGAATAATATTCTATCCTACTATAGTAAAGCTCTAATGCAAATATGTAAAATCATACGAGCGTATATAAAACATGTACTACCACAAATCACACACCACCTTCCCTTCATAATGCTTCACCACTTTTGTGATGCACCATCATACATCATCGTCTGTATGTCCATTTTAGGGATATTGTTTATGGCATAATAGGTGTTTCATCTTCAGTTGGTTCACTCATTGTCACGGCACGATCTACTTCAACTGTATTGGTTTTATGTAAATATCGTACACCAAATGGACGTACGATATGGTTTTGACAAAAATCTTTCATTTTATCTTTGGCATCTTCCATACTTTCTGCACAATAATAAATTGGTTGATATGTTGTAATTGGATATTCTTGCATTGCAGCTTGTTCTGGTATCCATGGCCTGATCTCTGGCCTGTCATCCGTACCACCAGCTGGTCGATATGGTGCACATGAATATTCCAATTCACCAAAACTAGATAATAAACCAGCACCATATGCTTTTGGTTGACCATCTTCATAACATAATCCAAATTCAACACTAAACCAATAACATGTCGCTAATCTCATAATATCAGTATCCGATGCACCTAAACTAGCTAAACCAATTTGATGGGAAAATTCTGCAAATTTTGGATCACCAAACATAGGAGCATGTCCCATTAACTCATGGCATATATCCGGTTCTGGTGTATACAATGGCATGGAATGATGTCGTATATATTGCGTTGAAAAGAATGTTTTAAATGCTAAACCATTTAAAAAATTCCTTGCACTTAATAATCCAGCAACAGGTCTCATTTTCCATCCAGTTGTTTCCTCTAAGAAATCACTGATATCCCGTACTTGTGGAATATTATCTGCACGACAACCGCAATGTTTTTCTAATTGTGGTAATATATCTAAATATTCTTTACATGCATGGACGGGAAATAAACTTTGCAATTTATCATATACGGCACCCCATGTTCTTGTTTCCGTATCTGTATAATTAATACGTGGTACGGGATCCCCATTTTTAAATGAATATGCCCAATCTGCAATTTCTTTACGACGATTACGATATTCTTCATCATTAAAACCTGGATGATCTGATTCCAAATCTGCACCAGCATCCAATGTATCTAATACACAATAATCCAAATCACTTAAACTTTGTGGAAACCATGGTACCGTTTTTGCATCGACAAGCTCGACACGTATACATGTTCTACGTAAATCTGCAACAAGATCCCTAGTTGCTTCCATTTCTTGTGTACCTTCAAAATCTACAATAAAATCATATTTTGAAGTCGATTTGGAGGAAGGTTTGGATTCGATACGTGTCATATTAATATTATTTTTCCAAAACAAACGCAATGCATTTTCTAACGAACCAGGTTCATCAATAGTTTGAAATAATATAGTTGATCGTGGTGTTTGAAATAATTCATCTTGATTTAATATACTATGTTGGCTATTGTTACCGATGTTATTACTGTCTTGCGTTGCAGCTTGTGCATTACTACTACTACTACTGCTGCTGCTACTGCTGCTGCTACTATTACTACGTGCAATAAATGCTTTTATATTATTCTTTTTTGGAACATTTCGTAATTTATTCGCGGTTGATCTTGCAATTGCACTTAACATGTTGGATGTATATATATATATGTATTTATTATATAATTACTATATATTGCTATAAATAACTAAATAAACAGTGATTAAAATTAAAACAACAAAAAATCAATTCTTGTTTTCTCGTATACATATATATATACATCAACCAACTACATCCACCCCCAATCCATGTGTGTTTTTAGTGATTTTTTTAATGAATTTTTTTTGATGCTGATCGGGTTAGTATTAGGGTTATAATGCTGTGTAGAATTTTTAGTATAGTGTTTTAATGTACTTAAAAAAAATTTATTCTATGCCTCTATATCAGTTGACTTTTATAGCTTTATATAATTTTTTTGTTGATGGGACTGTAAAAATGATTTCTTCGGTATTGGTTGTTACAAATTTATATGCATAATAATGATATTGGTCATCATGACCAATTAATTTTGTTGGTTTCTTGTTGTTAATGGGCCCGATATAACCCCGCCTGACAAATTCACTTCTTTGCTTTACTTGATTTACCGGTTTTAAATCTCGTAATGATGATGATGATTGCACAGCTGGTTTTGATGTACCAAGATGCAAGCCTTTTAAAAATTGATGCATACCACCCTGATAGTGGTAACAAGAATGATGAAAAGAAAACCAAAACAAACACCAATAGATAGTTAAATATCAACACATACATCCCTTTTTAGAAGTTGACATGGCATTTCTTTAGATATGCTTGATACTAAATATTGAATTAAATGTACTGTTAATTTGGAAGTGAAAAAATCACTTATTAGTTGTACTGGTGTTTTATAATTTTGCGGTATCTTGATATTTTCATTTCAATAATATATACAATCAATCCTTGAGTATATCATGAACTCTTGTAACGGTCCAGAAAAAAGTGTGTGATGGGGCAACTCATGGGATCTCACATCCATCCACTTGCAAGATTGCCCCAGGTATACCACCATAATCAATATTTTCTTTAGCTAATACTCTAGCTTCATTTATGTCTGGAAAATTTATGAAGGTTGACACAAATACATTCAACAACACAACTTTTGCAAATTATTAGATGACTCTGCACAAATGTTAGTAGGGGGGGATTTCAACCAGGAGGTAGTGGATGTCAAAAGGAGGTGGCTGTAGTTCCGGGTGTCTAGTGATTCATGTCATACCAGAGGATGTAAATGGACATGTGTTGATGACTATGAACATGATGTGATTCGAGATTTGCAGAAAATGCCGTCGAGTGATTTAAAGGATAAAACTCGTGGACGTGAAAAGATGATAAACATTGTTTCTGATAACCGAAACCCAAATTTAAAGCTTTCAGGTAATTCATGTAATGCATCAGGTACACGCAGTGGCATAAGCTATCAACAAATTGATTTCTGGATCAGTTCTCCAGCCTAAAACTATAACAATAAGTAAACTTCTATTCAAAAAAAAAAAAAAAAGAAAATATTTTAAACTCATATACACTTTCTCTGTCAGTACCACAGAGAAGCTGTATTATTTTGATGTTCTTTTGAGGGTAGGTTGATTTTAACATGGAAATAGCATTGAAATCGATCGTCCCTCCAACAACCAAAAACAAAAAAATTATATTTGGACACATGCATGCATGCATCACCAAATCTATGTGTAAATCAATGTGCCAATGTGTGCAGACATATGTACATTATACATATATCCATCCAAAGACGCAACCAACAAGAACTATAATAATAGAGTATTTATTATTCAGATATTCAATTGTATTAGAAATCGTAGTAGAGGAAATTCCGTAAAACCCATTCAACAGCTGTATATATATATATACATCATTCGAGAATATATTCAAAATTAGTTTTCAGATATTCTATTATATTATAAATCATAGTAGAGGAAATTGCGTAAAACCCATTCAACAGCTGTATATATATATATATATATAATATATATCCATCATTCGAGAATATATTCAAATTTATTTTTCAGATATTCTATTATATTATAAATCATATTAGAGGAAATTGTGTAAATCCAAAACCCATTCAAATCAATTTGAATTATTTGGATGTGATTATGTATTTAATAATAATTTTCAACCATATTTATTGGAAGTAAATTCAGGACCTGTATGTAAAGAAACAGAATTTGAAATGATAGAACGAATGTTAAATATTGTATTGCCATTTGGTATGAATGATGATACCGAGGAGGAGGAGGACGATGATGATAAGATCGAACAGGAGAAAGAGTTGAGAAATATTAATAATAAATGGGTAAAAGTGGAGATGTAATAAAGAGAGGGAAGAAAGGATGAAAAGTGTATTTTACGAGCCAATAATAAAATTGATGTGGTTAAAATCTAAGTTAGCATTTTAATTAATTATAATAATTTTACTTCCCGTGATAAAAAGTAATATGCTTAAATTGCTCAATCTCAAGAATTAGAAAATAATTATATTCTATCCTTTTACTAATAGTAAAGCTCTAATGCACCTCTGCAAACTAATAGCGATAGAGATTTGACACGGGGAGAGTCATATGGATTGATAAACACTATAATGCATCTAGAATATAATTTTCAAACTACGTGTACAATGAAGATGCAATGAACATATCTACACACACACACACACTTTATCCCTCTCTGGTTTTAATGGTATAA
>JACKZZ010004529.1_pt1 | contig 29340 bp, 29 predicted proteins | sample 8027871 | NCBI WGS metagenome assembly JACKZZ01 (sample SAMN15724774, study PRJNA655200) | protist metagenome | isolation source: fluorescence activated cell sorting (FACS) single amplified genomes of... | place: USA: West Boothbay Harbor, Gulf of Maine | collected 2000-07-19
TGGTCTATATTATTTATATATCAGTAAAATATCAGTAAAATATCAGTAAATATCAGTAAATATCAGTAAAATATATAGAAATTAATTATTATTATTAATTATATATAATGGTAAATTATAAATGTCCAAGATGTGGATATGATATTAATATAAAAACGAAATATATCAACCATTTAAGACGTAAAAAAATATGTGAACCTAAAATTAGTGACAATAAATTAAATAGTGAATATATTAAATATGGAATAATTGATAAAATAAAAACTGATACATTGACCCAAAATAACCCCAAAATGACCCCTACTAATACTTTTGTGACCCCTCATAAACCCAAAATAACCCCAAATGACCCAAATAATCAGTGTAAATATTGTGATAAGTTTTATTCTAAAAAATGTCATTTAACAAGACATTTAAAAAGTTGCAAAGAAAAGAAGAAAGATGAAGAAAATAAACAAAATTTGTTAAATTTGGTTAATTTATTAAATAAACAACTTGAACATAAAGATTTTATGAATAAACAAATGATAGAACAATTAGAAGAGCAAAGAGAACAAATTAAAGAACAAAATCATCAAATTAATGAATTAATAAAAAAAGCTGGAGTAAATATTGGAACTCAAAATAATATACAGAATAATATTCAAATCTTAGCATATGGTAATTCAGATATATCACATTTAACAGATAAAGATTATGTAAAATGCTTAAATCATTCTAATTTTTGTATTCCACATTTGATAAAACAGATACATTTTAATCCTTCAAAACCAGAAAATCATAATATATATATTTCAAATTTGAAAAATAACTATGTTATGATTTATAATGGCAATAAATGGATGTTAAATGATAGAGAAGAATCAATACAAAATATAATTGATGATAAAGAATCTATTATAGAACAAAAATTAGAAGAATGGATTGAAAATGGAAATAAATATCCAGATATTATGAAAAAATTCAGCAGATACTTAGAAAAAAAAGAGAATGATAAAATTTTAAATAAAATTAAAAGTGAAATAAAATTAATGTTATTTAATAATCGTAATATAAAAAATCCTATATCTTAAACTATATCACGAATTAAGTCATTATATAATAATATTAGCAATATCCACATGTACATGAATCATAAGGATAACGACAACATGTACAACCATCAATGAAACAAGTGTTCCAAGCAATAATGCCAATAAAGGACCTTCTCCACATGGAAGAAGACATTTCACCATGTGTTTGTTCAACACTTGTACATGAAACCAGATCTCTGCAGAAGAATGACAGTTAGGAACACCAAGGAATAATGCAATGTTACACTGGGTATCATATGGTAAGATACTAACCTCCTGATTCATTGACATTATAAGAAAGAGCAAGTATAGATGTAATTATTATTGTAAAAGTAATGATACAATAACTTTATTCAATTTTTTATATTTTATTTAAGTCATTTATCCATAAATCTTTATTAGACAATTTGCCAAGTTTTGAGAGTTCTTTCTTAAATTCACTAATCCTATTTTCCAAATCATTAATTTTACTTTTAGTCATACCTCTCATTGGAATATTTAACAAATAATCATATCCTTCTTTTTTATATAATTTCATTTTATCTAACTCAGAAGTAATTTTATTATCTTCTAATTTATGTAACTTTAATTTATTAGTAATTACTGCTGCAATAAATTTTGCTTTTGATGAATCTATTTCAATTTTCTCTTTTAGAACCTTTATTAAATTATCTTTTCTTTTTTGATATGCATCTAATCTAAAATCATAAAACTCATTCATAATATCATTTATATTTGTATATTTCTTCAAATTTCCATCAGATGCAAAACAATGCATATTTGTTAAATTAATATTTTTAGTTAACTTCAATAATGTATGTAATTTATTTTCACTATGTAATTTTTCAATAAAGCTAAAATTATTTGTTTTTATTTCAAATAATATATCTTTTTCAGTACAATTATTTTTATATGATCGAAACCATTTTTCTTTATCAGACATATTATCTAAGAAATGTTTATAATCTTCAGTCCAATAACCAACTGGTAGTTCAGTAATTATAATTTTTTCTTTTTCTAATTTATAAACACCAATACTTTGATATGTTGTCTTGTCTACTTTTTTTATTAATCCTTTGAATCCCTTATATCCTGGCTCTAAATTTAAAAACTTATCATTTTGTAACTTATTTAATAAACTATTTTTAATGTCTTCTATTTTAAATTGTGGTATTGTTGTACTATAACCAGATCCAATACCTTCAGCACCATTAACTAATAACATTGGAATAATAGGAATATAATATTCTGGTTCAATTAAAAAACCATCATCATTTAAAAAGTCTAATTGAAAATTGTCGTCATTATTATAAATTAATTTTGATATATTATTTAATTTAGTAAAAATATACCTTGCACTTGCACTATCTTTTCCTCCTAATATTCTAGAACCAAATTGACCTACTGGTAATAGTAAATTTAAATTATTTGATCCTACAAAGTCTTGTGCCATAGAAATAATCGTACTAACTAAACTATTTTCACCATGATGATAAGCTGACTTTTGACTAACCAAACCTGCTAATTGAGAAACTTTTAATTCATTATTATTTGAGCTAGAAAGTAAAGTATAAAGAATTTTTCTTTGTGATGGTTTTAATCCATCTAAAAGATGAGGAATAGATCTTATATTATCATCATTTGAAAAATGTTTAAGTTCTTTATGAATAAAATCAGTAATAGTAATAGTACCGGTAGTAATATCTAATATTTGTTCTCTATCGTATTCCGCAAGCCATTTTTTTCTATTATCTACTTGTTTTTTTGAAAATGCTAATATAATAGATTTGTCAGCTTTATTATCCCAATTGAATTTAATTAAATGTTTATCTAAATTACCAAAATATTCCTTTGCTTCATCCGAAGTAGAAGTACCTAAACCTTTATAGTATTTAATTTTCCATGTATTAAAATCTTTTTGTGACATTTTCCAATTTTCAAAATCAGTTAATGAAAAGAATGATTTTATTTCTTTTTGTTTAGTAACTTTAACTACAGGAGTCACTAATACTTTTACAAAATTATCTAACTTCAATAATGACGGAAAGTAATAATCTAACAAATTTAAAAATAGCCCTTTAATATGAGAACCATCTGTATCTGCATCCATCATTAATATAATTGATCCATATCTTAAAGTACTAATATTATCTTTAGTATATGTCTCCCCCATTTTTAGTCCTAATATTTTCTTAAGATTATTAAATTCATCATTTTCGATAATTTTTTTATGACTCGCCTCTCTAACATTTAAAAGTTTTCCTTTTAATGGAAATACTCCGTAATAATCATTACCTTTTTTAATTGCAGACATACCACTAATAGCCATAGTTTTAGCAGAGTCACCTTCTGTTAGTACTAAACTACATTCAGATGACTTTGATGTTCCTGCATAATTTGCATCATATAATTTGATAATCCCTTTTAGCTTTGATTTTTTTCTTTTAGATTCATTTTTTTCTAATTCGGAAAGCTGTTTAGCTTTTATTAATGAAATAATTTCAGTAGTTAAATCTAATTTATCAATTATATTTTTCATAGTAGTTCCTTTTATTAAACAAAAATTATCGGATACTTTTGAAGATAATGCATCTTTTGTTTGACTTGAAAATACAGGATTTTCTATTTCTGCATTTAGGAATATAGCAATTTTATCTTTAATAAATGAATCTCGAATCTTCGCTTTTTTGTATTTCTTTTTAATAGCCTTTTGCATATTATCAATAATTTGTTTTAATAAATGATCAATATGTTTACCGCCATTTTTTGTATGAACTCCGTTAACAAATGAAATATCCTTAAATTTATCATCACTACTATTTGTAATTATAAATTCTGAATTTCCACATGTTTGAGATACATATTCTTGACCTTTATCGAAAAATAATTTGGCATAATCTGTAAAAGAATTTATTTCTATCGGTTTTTCATTATAATGAATTGTAACTTTTGGTAAAACTCCTGCAATATCGTAAGCTCTTTTTTGGAATAATGCTTTAATATCATTTGTTAAATTATCTAAGCCAAACCTTTCATAATCTGGACTGAAAGTAATTTTAACGTAATCTTTTCCTGAATATTTTTTAATTTTTGGTTTATTAATTTTGCTTAAGTTATTTTCAAAAGATTGATAATAGTGAAGTTTATTTTTTGCATCTCCTATTTCTACTTCAAACTTTTTAGAATATATATTTGTTAGCTTAGCTCCTAAACCATGAGTTCCTGCAGTAATTCTTTTTTCCTCAGTAAATGTAGATGAAGTTAGTAAATGTCCAAAAATTAATTCTGGTACATAAATATTATTCTTTTTATCCATTACAATACCTACACTTGAACCATCATTCATAATAGAGATAGTATTATCAATAATACCTACATAAATATTTTTAACATTCTTATTTCTAACTGCTTCATCATAAGCATTAGATATAATTTCATCATATAGCTTATATAAACCAGGAGAGTATTCTATCTCTTTTTCTATAATTTTATTATTGTTAAAAATATCCATTGTAGATATTTCTTTATCAATAGATCCAATATACATACCAGGTCGTTTTAATACATGTTCAATTTGTGATAATTTAGTATATGTTTTCATTAAATATAATTAGATTTTTAATTTATATTTAATATTTAGAAAGATTGTTTTTAGGACTAGTTCTTAATGAACTATAAATTAAGGTAAAAATCTAATACCTAATTGTTGTCTTTGTTTTAATGACAGTTTATAAATATTTTTATCAGTATTATTTTTATCAGTATTATTTTTATCAGTATTATTTTTAGGTATTTCTACTTTAAGCTGATCTCTTTGTTTCAGAGATAAATTTTCCAAAAAGTTTGGTAAAACATTTTTATTTTCTTTTTCCATATATTTATTTAAATATATAAATTATTTTTTAAGTATTTACTCAAATTTAATTTAATTGTTCATATCCATTTTTTTACAACAATATCATCTTCAATTCTTACTCTTCTAACATTCTTATATTTAAAAAATTGATAAATAAATTTATATTATAATCCTTATAATTAAATCTAATACTAGATCTTTAGCTTCAAAATGGGTCGTGATGTTCTGGATTCCAAATTCACATTCACGACACCAGATGGTGAAGAATGTGAAGGAGAGATTCCTCAGCAGCGCTGGTCTCCTGACCCCCAAGACGCCCTAGAGGCGCTTGGGGCGATTGATACAGGTGTTCATTCGCGTCCAATGGGAGATTATCAGATTGACTTTGATGTAATGGCGTCTCTAGAGGAGCTTATGTACCATGAATGTATTTATGCTCCTGCTCATCTACGGAACTTTTGTGTGAATAAGCGCCACGCGTTCTTCCGAACCATTATGGTAGACATCCATGCTTTTCGCTACTTTGATGACTGCATGAATAGGAACAAGACAGTATGTATTCCATTCCTGCCTCCCGGTATCATGAATAATATCTGTAGCTTCCTTGATCCAGACACTCATGATTGGTGCTCGTGGCTGGAAGTTCATGATAAGCATGCAGGCGTATTTTATGATCCCGATGCAAAGTGTGGTGTAAAGTATCAGAATTTTCTTGCAGTTGAGATTGATTTTTCTGAAGAGTTTTTTGAGGAATGTGAGGATATTTCTGATTATATGTATCCTGATTGCATGATAGAGAGTGAGGTTATGATTAGGATTGATGGATATGTTATCCATGACTAAATTTGTCCATGACAAAATTTGTATATAAAATATTTTATATACAAATTTTTTAGATTATATTTAGAATATTTAAATATTGTTTATATATATGGCTAATGAAAATAGATTTTCTTTATTACAGTTAGAAAAAGATGTATTAAAATACGTTGAATGTCGAAAAAAATATCAATATTTTGATAATAAATTAAGTGTAATAAGTTCACAAGAAGAAAAGGCAATTAATAAGGAAAATAGAGATTATTGGTACAATAAATATATAAATAAAATGGCATATTTAGAAAGATCATATAGAAGAACTAATGTTTATACGAATTATCATAGACAATTAGAAAATCAATGTCTAAATTATAATAATTTACCAGAAGTTCCTACTCATAATCCTTTACCAACTGCGCCACCAATTGCCGAAGTTGTTAGTGTTGAAACAATAAATGAAATAGAAGAAGATCCAGAATTGTATCCAGTTATAGATGCAAAATTAGTTCCTGAATAAATAATTAAATAATTATTAATTATTTATTTATAAATGATATGTTAAAGGTATTGTTTGATAATTAGATCCACCTGTCATTAAAGTAGTAGTAGAAGTATCAGCATCAGTTAAGCACGTATTTTTGAACAGAACAGATTTACCATTATCTAATTTGAATGCAGAACCAGATCCACCTGTCATTGAAGATTGATAGATAATTTGTATAACATTTGCATCAATATAACTTCCACTACCAGTTAACATATTACCAGTTTTGAAATATTTAGCAGGTACTGGAACAGTTAAGTCAATTGGTACTTTATAGGTTTCAATATCTTTTTTATTATTTTCTAATTCTTTTTTTTGTTTGTTGAATTCGTTTGTAGTAGTTTTTTCATTAGAAACTTTATCTTTATTACTTTTTTTATCATCTTTAGTTCTTTTAGCTTGAGCAGCAGATTCAGATTTACTAAATTCTTTATCAGCTTGATCTACAGTTTCATTTCTTGTTTTTTGTAATTGTCTTACATTTGTGAAAAAATTATCAATTACACTTTTTATTTCATCATTTTTATTATCTAATAATTCTTTTAAATCAATGTCAAGTGTTGTATCAAATTGAGCAACATATTCTTTATAATTTGTAAATAATTCATCTAATGATGATTTTTGAGTATCCAATTCTACTTTTAGACCTAATGCTGTTTCATTTAAGAATTCATTATTAGCAGTTATCATATCTCTTAATGTGTTAATACTTGAGTCATATTCATTTTGTTGGCTTTGTAAATCAGCAACTGCATTTTTCAATTGAGCAGAATCTTTTTTAGATATTTTAACTTTATTTTCATCATTTTTTAAATCTTCTAAAATTTTATTTAAAGAACTTGCATCAACTTCTAATTCACTTAATTGTAATTTTTCAACTCTTTGTAAAGCTTTTTCATTAGCTTCAGCTGATACTGGACTTGTAACTGGTTCAGGAACTACTTCTGGTACAGCACCTCCTTGTAATTGTGATAAATCCATATTTACTGCTGAATCATTTGATAATTCATAGATTTTTAATAATGCATTTTTAGTAGATTCTTGAAAGTTTTTTGTTTTTAAACCTTGTTCAGCTTTGCTTTCATTTATTTTACTATTTATAGTAGATGTATATTTATTATATATACCTTTTAATTCAGTAATTAATTGAGATTTTAATCCTTCTTCTCCTGTTATTAAATTATCATAATTATTTCTTGCAGTTTCTTTGGCATTATCTCTTTTTTGAGTAGCTGCTGTAACTGTAGTTGTTTCTTCTGTTAAAGATGCAGCTAATTCATTATCTAATTTTGTTTGTAACGCAGCTATATCTTTATCATGTTTAGAACCTAGTTTTGTTATTTGTGCGATTAAACCTTCTTCTCCTTCCAATTTAGCATCAACTGAATTCTTAGCTTCTTGTTGGATAGATGCTAAATCTGCTGAGCTAATAAATAAACTACAATTTTGTGCATTGTTATTTAAAAATTCATTCGCAGATGTATTTTTTATTTTTTTCTTTGCTCCCTCTATTTGAGCTTGCATATATATATATATAATAATAAAAGATATTTTATATATTTATTTAAAAAGTATGTTAAATTCTATATCACTAATTATTTTATAATTAAGATGAATAATTTATATCGTAAAATAATGACCCTCCTCTTCTAGCAACCAATCTAGCATCTCTTTCTGAAAGTGCAGTAGGAGGAGGAGGATTTTTGGTATGATAAAAATCACCTATTTTTGTAAATTCACTTTCATGACCAAAGAATTTAAATTGAGTTGGTGTAATATTACGATTATCTTCAATTTTAATTTCAATAGTTCTATCTTCATAGGACTCATTATAAAGAGTTAAATTTAAAACACCACCATAGTATTCGCTAATTACTTTCATTAATTCTGTTGTTTTTTGGATATAAGAACTCATATAACAAAATAATTTTAAAATTTCTCATATGATTAAATTGTGTTTTATAAAAATTTAGTTTTATTTGTGTTAAAACAGGATGAATAAAAATATAAATTATAGTTTCTTGAGCAGCCAGTTGAGCAGCTAATTGTCTATCTTGTTCTTGTTGAGCAGCTAATTGTCTAGCTTGTTCTTGTCTAGCTTGTTCTTGTCTAGCTTGTTCTTGTCTAGCTTGTTCTTGTCTATCTTCTTCTGTTTCTTCTCTTCCTCTTTTTAATGGAGGAGCAGAACCACCTATTTTAAATAATCAAATAAATCTTCGATTTTTGGATTAATATTATTCATTTTATATATTATTTGTATATAAAATAAATTAAGCAAAAAGTTTATTGAATTCAATATCATTATCAACTAAAGCATTTTGTAGAATATCATAGATTGTATCAACAATCTTAACTTCAAAATCATCGCCTTCAGGTGATAATTCATCTTTTCTCATTTTAATCAAGTCATCTTCGTTTTCTCTTGGAATTAATGCAAGAGTAACACCTGCTTTTTTAGCACCATTTAATTTAGAAACTAAACCACCAATTTGTTTAATATTACCATTTAAATCAATTTCACCTGTCATAGCAACAGTATTTTTAACTGGTACTCCTGATAATTGAGATACAATTGATAGAGTAATTGCCCCACCTGCAGAAGGTCCATCTTTTGGTGTAGCAGCATCGGGACAATGTATATGTAAACCCCATGAACCATTATCTTTCCAGTCATCTTGAATTTTATTTTTGATTTCTTGAGGTAATAAATTCCATGCAATTGTTTTAGCACAACTCATAGATTCTTTCATTACATCACCTTGTTGACCAGTTAGCACTAAACTAAATTTAGTTTCTGAATGGGTTTTTCCTGCTTCAATAATTGTTAATCCCCCTACACCTGCTCCTGTAGCATATAAACCATTTACTAAACCAACACCTGGATTTTTGGCAATTTTCTTGAATGTAATTTTTGGTTTATTTGATAAAATATCTTCTATCTTATCTTTTGTTACATGATATGGCATTTTAATATCATCACCATATAATCTTTCTAAATTAATAACACGTAAAACTTCTACAAGCTTTTCTTTTAATTTTCTTACACCTGCTTCGTATGTATAAGAATCAATTAAATGAACAATATCTTCATCGGATATTAAAATGTCATTTTTCTTGTATCCTAAATTATCTAAAATTTCAGGTAATAAGAAATCTTTAACAATTGTAATTTTATCTTTAGTAACTAATGGATTTATTCTAATTTCTGTAATTCTATCTCTTAAAATTGGATCAATTAAACTTGTATCATTATAAGAGAAAATTATTAATACTTTTGATAAATCAATATCAACTCCTGCAAAATATTTATCATTAAATGTATCATTTTGAGTTTGATCAGTTAAATGTGTTAAAATACCAGTTAACTCTCTTCCATGTTCTGTATGACTGATTTTATCAACTTCATCAAAGAAAATAATTGGATTCATACATTTAGAGTCCATTAATACATCTACAATTTTACCCCACACTGCACCAACGTAAGTAAAACTGTGACCTTCTAAAACTGAACCATTTGTTGATCCACCTAATGGAATAAATGCAAATGGTCTTGATTCACCTTCACCATCTTTTAAACATTTACATAAACCTCTTTTAGCTAGAGTAGTTTTACCTACACCAGGAGGTCCTTGAAAACCTAAAATAGCACCAGTAGTTTTACCACTGATCCATTGTCCAATTATACTTTCAATTTGTTTTTTACCTTCATCATTACCATATACAGCTGTATCTAATGTTTTTCTAACATCTTTAATATAATTTTTTCTACTATTTTTATATTCATTCCATTCACTTGATAATAATTTAATATGTTTCATAACATTTCTTTGATCATCTAAATCTTCCATATTAAATTCTGTTGAATTATTAACAAGATCATTTAAAAGACTAATATAACATTCAATTTCATAGTCAGTTTCTGGTTTAGTTAATTTAGTTAATCTTTCATGTAGTAAATTATTGGTTGTTTTTACTAAATCATTAAATTTATCTATTTTTCCAATAAATTCTTCTACAAATGAAATAATTGGATTTTCTTTGTAGATTCCAAAAGGGATTTTTAAAAATCCGTCCAACCATGCTTGGGCTTTATTATCACCACTTCCTCCAAATAATCCGCCACCACTCATTGACTTTAATTTTTCCATAGCTTTACCTTTAATTGTATCATTAGTATTTAACATAGTAATTCTTTTTTCATATGGTATATCTTCTTCAGTGATATTTTTTAATTTTTTAACTTCTTTATTGAAATCTTCAAATGCTACATCAAATAATTTTTGAACTGAAATATGTAAACTTAAGTATAATTGCTTTGCTTTTGTAGCATCATCTTTTTTTAATAAAACATCATATAATAAACTTGCTAAACCAGCGGATCTAGCATCAGATAAAATTAATATTGTTAAAATTTCTCTTTGTTTTTCAAAATTACTATTTGAAAATGTAAATAATAAAGAACTTAATGACATATTTTTATAATATAAATGTTTTGAATGTGCATCTTTAACCATTTCTTTAATTTCATTAGGAGTATTTACTAAAAAGTTTCTTAAACTTATTTGTTCAAGGTATTTTTTTTTGAAAACATCTGGAATTACTTCTAATTTTAATAAATTAAATATCTCATCATTTTTCTTCATAAAATTTTTATTATCTCTAATTATATTCATATTATCATTTTTAAAATATCCACTTAATGACATTATCTTTTTATTTATGTAAATAAATAATCTTGCACCGTGAATTTCTTCAATAATATTATGCTTTTTAGCAACTAACTTTTTTAAAAATATATGTCCCTCCTCGACATTACTAATATCTGTCAAATAATTAATTTTACTTTCAATAATGCAAGATGTAGGAATAAATATATCATTATATAAATTTACTACTTCTAACATATCTTCACTTATATCTGATTCCCAATTTTCAGTATAAAATAATTTTAACATTTCTATAATAGTACTTGTTGTTGATTTTAATGTAAATTCTTTTAATTCCATTGTAATTTCTGTAATCTTTAATTTTGTATCATAAAATACATCGTCTTCTAAATCTTCTAATTTAATTTTCTTTTGTAATTCGGTAAATTTTTCATACAATTTATTAATATCATTTAAATTCTTATTATACTCTTCATTTCCTATTTTTTTTATCATAAAGTTATTTTGAACATTGTTCAAAGTACTAATAATAATTTTATATAAGAAAAGCATTTCATTCTTTAAGAAGTTGAACAAGTCCATTTTATGTTGAAATAAATTTTTTACATCTCGTAAATTATCTAAAGTATTATTTTCCATATTCTATATGTAACATAATAATTTTATAACGGTTATATAACGTAATTGTCTAAATTGCATAAATTTATACATTTTATACAATTATATTAAATTAAAATCATTTTCTTTCAAAAAATTCATATAATGTAATAATTTATGTGTATCTGTATTAAAAGTGACAAAATTATATAAATATAAATTACATCTATTTTTATATTTTGACATATTTTTACCATCTATCATATATTTATTGTGATCATAACAACCTCTCCACATTGGAATTCTTATTAAAAAATCTTTTTGACAACATAAAGTAAAACTAAAATTTAATTTTTTATCTAAATCAATATAAAATTTTTTATCTCCAATAATGGGAGATGCAAACGTTATTGAGCTTATTTTAACATCTTCAAATAAAATACTAAAATAAAGTGCATTAATTTTTGCGATAGCACCTCCTAAACTATGCCCTACAAAATATATTTCTTTTACATTCTTAGATTCTAAATAAATATCAATTATTAACTTAACCTCATCTTTTAACTTTAAAAAAATATTTTGAAATCCTCTATGTACTTGACAATCTAAATATTTATTTTCGATATATTCAAAATCTAAACAATTTTTCTTGTCTTGATTAGTTCTAATACCTGGAAATGATAAAAATAAGACATCTTTATGTAAACAATATAGAATATTAGGTAATCCTAAATCTTTCTTGTTGTTAATTTTTGGTCTTAAATTATATTTTTTTAGAAAATTCAGAGATTCCATTTCATATTCATCTATATCTTTCATAAATTTTAATTGTTGACTTACCCATTTTTCACTATAATATGCTAAATTTGAAAAATGTATAGATGCTTCAAAATAATTACTCATTAATTTATTTAGCATTTTTAATTTTTATTTTTTTCGAATGTACGTTTTAGTATAAAGAAAAAACTATATATATTTATAATGTCTTACTATTCAGATTTAAATGTGTTACCAACTGCTTCTATGAAAGAAATAGAAGTTGCATATAATAACTTGAATTTACAAGATTTATCAATGGACGATAAAATAAAGATTAATAAAGCTTATTATACTTTATCAGATTATAACTCTAGAAGAAAATATGATAATTTAATGGAAGAAATAAAAAGTATAGTTGCTTACAATGATAAGTGTAATTTTTTAGATATTTCTAATTTTGAAATAGATGATCCAAATGATAATACTAATTTAGATAATACTAATTTAGATAATACTAATTTAGATAATAATCTAATAAATGATGAAGTAACAAATAATAATGATATTATTGATCATTTAGATAAAATGTTTTCAGATATTAACTCTAGATTAGAAAATATAGAAAAAAGATTATATCAGAAGGAATCAAATAATAATTCATTTTATAAAGAAAGAAAAAAAATAAATACCTTTTATTCTAAAGGGAAAAAAGTAGTAAATATATTAACAGATATAAATAGAGATGGCAATACATCAAGTAAATTAAAAACAATTAGTTATGATTCAGATGGTAATGAAGAAATTACATATAAAACTTTAAGGAAAAAAAAGGCAGAAAAAAACATTTAAAGAAATTTAATTGTATTAAAAATTGAAAAACATTTATTTGAAAGTTATTAGTATATTAGTATATTTACTAAATAATGAAATTACCAGAAGGATTTAATGGAAATGCTATTGCTAAAGTATTTGAAGTATATAGTTGTTATGATTCTGATGAAATATTATGTGAATTAAATGAAGCTGAAATAATAAAAATTTATGTTAATGTAAGTGATAATATTAATATTGGTGGATGGAAGTACATATATATGTCTAATGATGATATTACTGCGCGAACAGTTTATAATGATGATACTAATTTATATGAATCTATGGATGCTAATAGCAAAAATGATTGTATATATATGATTAAAATACTTAAGATTATTAAGTAAAAAAATTATATTAAATTTAATAGAAAAATATTTAAAGAAATCAAAGAAATTTAATAAAGATAAGAACTTAAATATTTAATTTTTAGTAAACTTAATGAATTTAAAATATTTATTATTAGGTTTACTTGTTTCTTTTATTAGTGCAAAAGATTACAAAGCAGTAGATACATTAGATCTAGAAAGTTATATGGGAAAATGGTATCAGGTTTATGAGGATAATTTTGATAAACTTTTTCAAAAAGATGGTATATGTTCAACGGCAGAATACTCAATATTATCTTCAAATAATGTATCTGTTCATAATGAAGAAATTAGTTCAAGTTATAAGTTAGAAACTATTGATGGATATGCATTTTATAAAGAAGGTAATAGTGGAGGTTATTTAACAGTTAAATTAGATGGACAAGGGGAAGCACCATATTGGGTAATAGAACTAGGTCCAGTTATAGATAATCTTTATGATTATGCTATAGTTTCAGATAATTTTAAATTAAGTTTATTTGTTTTAACACGAGATGTAGATAAATTTTATAAATATTATAATGAAAATGTTTTACAATCACTTAATGACTTTGGTTTTACAGGTAAAACTAATAAACCAATTGAAATGAGTCAAATTAATTGCACTGTTAAAAATTGAATATATTTATTATAATTATTTAAGGTATATATAATATAACTTAAATAATGGAAGAATTAAAATCACCTATATGTTGTGTCTTAGGACACGTAGATACTGGAAAAACAAAGTTTTTAGATAAAATTCGAAATACTAACGTTCAAGATAAAGAAGTTGGAGGAATTACTCAGCAAATGGGTGCTACATTTTTCTCCCAAGATATTTTATCTAAATTAACATCTGGACTAATTAAACCAAATCAAATTAAAGTACCTGGAGTATTAATAATGGATACACCTGGTCATGAAATGTTTTCAAATATGCGAGATAGAGGAAGTTCTATTTGTCAAATTGCAATTATAATTGTAGATATTACTCATGGTATTGAACAACAAACAGAGGAATCTATTGAATTACTTAAAAAACATAATACACCGTTCATTGTAGCTTTAACAAAATTAGACAAAATATATGAGTGGGAAAATGGAGATTGGGAAACAATTAGGTCATTAATAGACAGACAAAAGCCAGAAACTCAAGGAATTTTTTGGGATAGAATCAGAGAAATTAGTTTACAATTTAATTCTCTTGGTCATAATGTTGAATTATTTCATCTTAACAAAAATTTAAAGAATGATATTTCAATGATTCCTATTTCTAATATTACCGGAGATGGGATACCTGATGTTTTTTTGTGCATTAATTGGATTAACACAAAAGTTTATGGCAAAAAAAATTACATTTCGAGAAAATACTAGATGTGTTATATTAGAAGTAAGAAAATTAGATGGTGTTGGATATACAATCGATGTAATTTTAATTAACGGTAGATTAAAAGTAGGAGATACAATTATGTTTCTAACATTTCAAGGTGTTAAAACAACACAAATTAAAAGAATTTATTCTCCACCAGAAGGAAAGGAAATTAGAGTGAAATCTGATTTAGTTCAACATGATGAAATTAAAGCATCTTATTCTGCTAAAATTTTTGCAGATGATCTTCAAAATGTTATTGCTGGAACTAGATTATATAATATTTCCAATTCTTCTGAAGAAGAAATCGAGGAAAATAAAGCTTCATTAGAGGAAGAATTAGAATCTTGTTTAAAGACAGAAAATGACGTAGGAATTCATATTCAAACGTCTTCAATGGGTTCCATGGAAGCTTTATTACATTATTGTAAAGAAAATAAAATCAATGTAGCTTCTAAGGGATTAGGAACTATATCAAAAAAAGATTTTCTTAATGCTAAAAAACAGTTAACTAAAACAAAGAGTAGAAAAAATCATATTATCTTAGCATTTGATGTAGATGTTCAGAAAGATATTCAAAAAGAAGTAGATACAAGTGATATAACTGTATTTAAAAATGAACATATTTATCGCTTATTAGATGAATTTAATAAATATAGTGATGAAGTAAAAAAAGAAGAAAAAGAAAAAATTCGAGAACATTTTAAAGATGATTTATTTGCTCCTGTACTCTTAAAAGTAATTCCAAAATATATATTTAATAAATCTAATCCAATAGTTTTAGGTGTTAAAATAAAAGAGGGTACTTTATATAAAAATACAGAAGTAAGAATTAGAAAGGGTAATAAAATAACAGATTTAGGGAATATTCAAGAAATTAGATTAGATAATAAAGAAGTAGATATTGCAGAAAAAGGGAAGGAAGTATCAGTAAAAATTGTAATTAATGATAATCCAACAAATATTGTTTATGGTAGAAACTTTGATCATAATGATTTAATTTTCTCAAAAATGACAAAAAATACTGTAAAAGCTTTAAAAATATTTAAAAATGATTATAAAATTGATATTCCTACATTAAATAAATTAATTGTTGCTAATAATATAGATAACTAATTATGGATGATAATTATATTATAATACAATGTCCTCATTGTAAAGATTATATTTTAGTTTTCAAAAAAGAACTAAATTGTAAGATTTTTAGACATGGTATATATAAAGATACAATGAAACAAATAAATCCACATTTAAAAAAAGATGAATGTGATAAACTTATAAATCAAAACTTAATTATTGGGTGTGGAAAACCATTTCAAATAATAGAAGAAAATGGTTCCTTTAAAGCCATTATTTGCGATTATATTTAAACAATACTTATTTTTTTATATATGGTATAATAATGTCTTTTATTTATCATAATCCTTTATTCTCGGTGTCTACTCCATCGAATGTAGTTTCATATAGTAACTTAAGTACAGAATCTGATTCAGAACAGGAGTACAGTTCAGATTGGGAAAATGCGCAACCTTTTACATTTAATACTCCATTTTCACCAATTATATCTCTTAGAAGTACAAAATATTATAAAAATAATGTGAAGAAATTAAATTACTTTTATAAAGGAAAAAAAATAAAAAAGTTAAAAATATAGTAAAATTGAATTAATTATTTATTAAAATAATTAAGTTAATTTTTTAAAATGATTCATATGATAATTTTATTGTTTTTACTATTTTTGGTACTAATATTTATATTAAACTTATGTGATATAGATAATAGTAATCATAATATAATTTCTAGAAAATAAATTTATGCTGAACCTGATGTTGTTTTTGCTTCATATAAACATTTGGAAGTTGCACTATCCCACCATCCATATTGTTGTGTAACAGGATCTCTTAATCTATGACAACCGATAGTTCTCATTATTTTTTTTGCTGTACGATTTTCCCAAGTTTGTTTATCTTCTCCATATTGTTTTACATTATTAGAATATGCTTCTAATGCAGCATCATCTGGATATCCTCCTGGTCCATTTGTAGGTGGTGCTACAGCATAAGGTCTTAATAAATTATATAAGTCTTCTGTTACAACTTTAGGTTGTAATTCATATATTTTATTATCAAATGCTGGATGATTAACAACTACAGCTAAATTTGCATCACATGTTACTGCTCCTGTTGCATCAACATATGTTGTTGCGCTAGCAGCTGTAGTTTGACATGATGTATCTGTTTCATGAATTTTAAGTTCTAATTCATAATCTTTAGGACTTACACCTGCTTTTACAATAAAAATTTGATCCATTTCAGTAGGTGTTATTTCATCATATTTAACTCCATTATACTCAACATCAGGAGTTTCTCCATATGACATATATTTTTTAGTCCATACTTCATCACCATTAATATCTAATTTTTTAATGTTAATATCAATTGCTGACTCTTTTTTTTCAGATATATCATCTCTATCTGCATCAGGATCATTCCAAGTATAAGTGTATAAATAAGAAACAGATGTATCAGAAGTGTTAAATTTTCTTTTAGGAATTTTTGAAAATGCGGATGAATTTTGTGAAGGAGGATTTACAGTAGTATCTCCAGCAGTATCAGTTGATTCGATTATTTGATATAAATATCTATTATCTGCATTTTTTTTATGAATTGGACCTGGCTTTTCTTCGTATTCGTATTCAGTTGTACTTCCTGTTTTGAATACATATCTTGTTGTATCTTTTATATTTTTTAAATATGAACCTTTTACACTTGCAAGTGTGATACTATTCATAGTTGAACCACTATTACCTAATATACTATCTGCCATTTCTCCTTTAGGTGCTGTACATGATGCAACTTCAGGGTTAGCACATCCTGATACGACATCACCATCATCTTCATCTAAACATTCTCCTTCATCATTTACAAAAGCACATTTAGTTGGATCAACAACAACTTTCTTACCATATGCTGAAGCACATGCAGATAACAAATCATTTCCACCATATACTCCATTATCATTCATTGCACATGCAGAAATTTCAGTTAAAATAGGTCCACATTTAGATGTAGTTGGATTAACTCCTTCGTCTTCACATGGATTACCTAATAATGCTTGGGCAGCACAGTATCCAGAAACTGCATAACCAGTTGCATCATCTGCAAGAGTAGTTGAACATATACCATCATATGCATTACCAGTAGAATCTCTAGATGTATTTGCAGTATCGTCTGCTTTTAAACCAATATTTTGTATATATAATTTATTATCACCATCCCAATAAGGAGCACTATCACCTTTAAGACTTGTATCTCCAGAATTTTTAATGGCATCTTCTAATGTTCCTGCAGATTTATCATCAATTCCATCACCAGTTCCTAAAAAATGTTTATATTCTTTTATAACAACACCATTTGAATCTAGAACTGGTGCTCCTGTAGAATCTACTTTATCTATTAAAGAATAAACTGTGAAATCTTCTTTATTATTTGAACACGACATAACTGCAAAATAAATTATTGTCATCATTAAAGCACCTTCAAAGTTTTTTGTACTTAAATAAGCAATTCCAGCTAATGCAGAAACTTTAAATAATGGAGTTTTTATTATTTTTTTCATTTCTGGAGGAATCATATTAGTGAAGCAAGTTATATATATTATAACTGCTACTGCTACATACATTTTTGTTTGTTTATCTTGTAATATTGAATTTAAATATTTATCAAACATTATATAATTATATGATATAATAATTTTAATTAAATAAAATTATATAAAAAATAATGAATTTATATATAATTTTATTTATTTCTTTACTATAAGTAAATAAATGAATGTTAATAAATGGGGACCTTCTGGTTGGACCTTTTTACATACAATAACTTTTAATTATCCATTAGAGCCAACACTTGAAGATAAAGAAAATTATTCTAAATATTTTGAAATAGTTGGAAATATGTTACCATGTAAATATTGTAGACAATCATATAAAATATATTATAAATACATGCCAATTGATCCGTTTTTAGATTCTCGTGAAGGAGTATGTTTTTGGTTATATAAATTACATGATCTGATTAATAAAAAGATTTATAAAACAAGTATTCCATTTGAAGAAGTAATCAGAAAATATGAAGATATTCGTGCAAAATGTGGAAAAATGACAAGAGATGGTGATCTAGATAAAAAATATAAAACATGTCAAGCAAAACCAAAACAAATTGATCAAGATTATTTAAGAACTTTTATTGCTAAAGCAAATACTTATAGTAATTCAATTGAAATAATGATCCAAAACTTATATAACTCAAACGAAAATCCTAATAAAGAATATCTTGCACAAAAAGAAAAAGATACTAATTCTAATACAAAAATAAATATTAATTATACAGTATAAATATATATATGTTTGAAATTCATCCTATATCCTTTAATAAAAATAAAATTTATGAAAATAAAGTTAGATACTTATGTTATACATGTTTACTTCTAATATCTATATTCTTTTTTGCATGGTATGTTTTATATTCAGAACCTTACAAAATATATAGAAATGATAAAATAGATGTAGTTCAGTATTTATTATAATTTAAAACTTAATTAAGTTTTAAATTAATAAAATAATTTTAATAAATTGGCATTCTATACTGCAGATTGCTCAACTTCGGTAGTTTCTTCTTCATTTTTAGATCTAACTTTGAATCTATAGAAGCTAACAGATCCTTTACTAAAAGTAATTTCTCTTTCAGATACAAGTTTATCTAAACCAGCTTTAGTATCTACTGTAAGATCTCCAGATCCCATAAGAGTTTTGTTCTTAGTATAGAATTTAAAGTAAAGAACATTAACTCCCTCTAGAGAATCAGCTAATGCAGTTACTTCTTCTTTGAGTTTATCATACTCGACATTTTCTAAGTCAACATCTTTTAAACGGAAAAAAGCTTTGTAATAACAATACTTACTTCTTACTCCGTCTTCTCTTAGAGTCTTGTATGCTGACCTAGCATTTTCTACAGTGTCAAATACTAGAAATCTTGATCCACTAGATGTGGTGTGTGTATCTCGCATACCTTCAAAAGATACTTCTTCTTTATGTTCATTGCTTACAAGTAAGGTTCTTCCAGCCTTTCTTCTAGGTCTTTGTTCATTATTTGCCATTTCTTATTATATATATATAATATTGCTTATCTTTATATACATTATATAATTCAATTTTTAAGTAAAAAAATGAATTTTTTAAATATAAAACATAATTTCTTTAGAATGTAAATATGAGTGAAGAACTCAGTATCAATGATAATATATTTATTCAATCAGAATTTGGAGATCAATTTAATGGTAAAATATTAATGATAAATAATGATATTGTAAAGATAAAATTTGAAGAGTATGAAGAAGATTTCTTTCTAGATCCATCTTTAAATTTGTTGTTTAATTCTACTGGAAGATATAATTTTAAGAAAATAACTAAGAATCCAGAAGGCATATATAAATTTACTGTTGACCCTTCTGATATCTTACATAACAAACCATTAGCAACTAATCTTGTTTGGCATTATTTAGATTCAGAAGTATATAAATGTAATTGCCCTACATGTGTTAGAGAACAAGTTAGAGTTTTAGAATCTTCTCTGACTTCTGTACCTCCAGATAATCAAATAGCTAACTTACTTGCATTACATATACAAGAACATATGTTACCAATACTTAGAACATTACAAGACAGACAATCTAATGCATTTAGAACAATTTTAAATTTATTAGGTTATAACATTAATTCAGATGAGCAATTAAATGATTTACTAAATTCAACATTTAATGAACAAGGTGATTCTAGAGTAAAATCTTCTATTAAATTAATTGAAGATGTAAAGAATAATATTAAACCATATGATGCTTCATTTCATAAGCATAAAGTTTGCTGTTTATGTTTAGAAGATATTAGTAATGATGAAAATAGATTAGTAATTAGCTGTCCTAAATGTAATCAAGTATTTTGTGCCGGAAATGATGATAATAAATGTGGTGGTTTTTTAAAACATATGGGTGAAGATCATAGATGTCCATGTTGTAGAACTAAAATAAAAGATTGGTTTAATGAAACTGGTGAAAAAATTGAAAAATAATTTACTAGAATTTTCCATTAGTTTTTTTATGGTGTCTCCTGAAGGATAGGCTAGCCTACTGAGTGATAGGGAAGTGCTTAGTATAGGGACGCTTATACTACAGAGAAAAAATACGATGACCCAGGCGTGTGCCAACTGCTTCTTGGGGAGCAGGGAAAGGGTTATGAGTTGATCTCTGAAATGTACTACGTTACATTTAGCATACTATTTGATTGATACGGGCTCCAAATCAAATAGAATTCACATTGGGATTGAGTTAAGCTACTGACTCAGGAGAATAGGACGTCATCCGCCTGCGGAACACGAAAAAATGATTATTAGTTTTACCCGTATTCTAGGTGTTACCTAGAGGAGTTAGGCAACCTAACTCCCAACTAATAGTTATCCGAATTCTCTTACAAGACTTTTACCCCAAGTAAACAGTTTTGTATCCCATTCCTTTATTGTATAGATATGATATCATATAATAAATTTCATTATTATAATGATTTTATAGAAAAAAATTGAAAAAAATTTTATATATTACAATAATTATACTGAAATACAATTCAGTCAAACAAATAAAATGGCAGCATACACAACAAACGACAACACACACAGTGCCTTTAAGGCAGCAGTCCTCAATAGTGAGGATCCTGAACACGAGATGAAGCGTAGGTACGGTGAGAACGGACACGCTGAACTCACAGCAAAGGGACTAAATGATAGTCTTCTTGCTCTCTTTGACAAGAGCGTTCGAGAGTTGGGTGACGATGAACCTCGTATTCGCGAGTATCTTCGTCAGGTACTTATGGAAGCCCGTACATCTAATGATGTAGAGCTTGTCAAGAACCTTTTCGTTCTTGTTTTCCAGACTCGATGGTGTCGTGGGGGAAAGGGTGAGAAGCGTCTTACTTACAAGATGCTCAAGATCCTTTACGAAGAGTACCCCGTTGTGATACATACCCTTCTTCCCCACCTATCCGAGTATGGATACTGGAAGGATTATCTCCTTCTTGTTGAGGAATGTATTAATCATCCTGTTTCAGGGATGAACTATACTCCTCTTTTCCAGGTAATCTGGGGGCTTTTTGCAAAGCAGATGAAGACCGACTATGTCAAGATGGAAAGTGCTGAGGAGAATACACCATCTCTCACCTTTGTTTTCAAGTACGCCCCGACCGAGGGGAACTCGAATGACACTAAGGTGAAGGCAGCACTTGGTAACGGTTCAGTTGACTTCATTTGTCGTGAACTTTTTCCTGGACAGGTTGGTTCAATGCTTGCACAAGCTACTCCTCAGGAGCGCAGCAAGGCATGGCGTTCTGCCAAGCAGAAGTACCGTCAGTGGTGTGCCCTGGGTCGCAAGACTCTGGATATTCCAGAGGTACTTGAGTGTGCTCAACGTTTTTCAGAGATCAACTTCGGAAAGATGACATCTCGATGTCTGAAGATCAAGATGAAGGCATATCTGAACGAGCAGCTCAAGGTAGCTCCTACGATGTATGAGGAGGGAGGTAACCGCCATCCTGATGATCCTGATCGTGTTGCAGCACGTGAGCACCTTCTGAAGACCATTATTGAGAAGGGTGTCAAGGGTGGTCAGTGTGATCCTCATGAGTTTGTCAAGGAGGTGTTCGGAAAGGGTGTTCTTTCTACTGGAGTCAAGGCAGTTCTGAATGGTCAGTGGAATTCTCTTCGTGAGAATGTTGTGTCCATGACTGAAGCTCGTCGTAAGGCTCTTGAGGAGCTTGGTGAGGTTCTTGGCGTGGATACAGGCAAGCTGGTCGTTATGTCTGATGTATCAGGTTCGATGTCTGGAGATCCGATGCTGGTTTCGATCGGTATGGGAATTCTAGTTTCCGAGATCTGTCATCCGGCATTCCAGAATCTTGTTCTGACCTTCAGTAGTCGTCCTCAGTTCCACGATCTCAGTGGTTGTCCTACCTTTTGTGATAAGGTAAACAGTCTTGCAGGCGCAGACTGGGGTGGAAACACTGACTTTGAGGCTGCAATGAACCGGATTGCAAGTGTTGTAGAGGCTAAGCGCCTTACACAGGAAGAGATTCCTGACATGCTTGTTGTCTCAGACATGCAGTTTGATATGGCTCGTGGTTCTGGTGGCTACGGCTCTTACGGATACGGAGGTGCATCGTCCAAGCCAGCTAGCTGGGAGACCTCTTACGAGAAGATCCGTGCGATGTTCCATGACCTTGGTATGAAGATTCACGGTGTGCCGTTTAATCCTCCCAAGATCATCTTCTGGAATGTCCGAGCTACTGAGGGTTTCCCTGTTGATGCTGATCAGCCTGGAGTGATGCTCATGAGTGGTTACTCACCTTCTCTGATGAAGTTTGTCCTCTCTGGAGAGATGGAAGCGGAGGTCGAGGTTGTCGATGAGGCTACTGGCGAGGTGACTACGGTCAAGCGTCAGATCACTCCACGAGAGGCACTTCACAAGGTCCTTCATGAGAATGGTCTGGATCCTATCCGAGAGACTCTCTCTACCGTTGAGGAGCATCTAACGGTGGGATTTTAGGTTGCAGATAGTTATTATATAAACTAGATATGGTCTAGTAACAAAAATTGATTTTCAAAATCTATTATGTATAAATCTTTATATTTAATAATAATTATGGAAATTCTTAATATTAACAAAAATGATATGAAAATTACTATGCAAAGAAATAGTAGTTCTAATTTAAGTGATATTTTGGCATGGAAAACTACTTATCTAAATAATGATTTTCATCTTGTTAATTTTGATAACAAAAGTAATCTAATGACATCATATATTTATTTTGATGATAAGTTTTATAAATGTACAATTAATTTAAATGGATTTATTATTGAAACAGAATGTATTAAACTAAAATTAAAGTTAATGGAAATAAAAAATAATAGTGATAATTTATTTTCATTTTTGGAAGGAACAAGTACATATCTTGAAATAACAAATAATCAACATGATGATTATGATAATTCTGAAATTATACAAGCTACCGAATTAATTGAACCAAAAATTAGTAACTATGAATGGAATCCATATTTTTATCTTAATATTAAAACAGAATATACATTTAATATTAATAGTCTTAAACAAAATAGTTTCCAATATTACGAAGATAATTCTTTTAATTGTCAAAATCTTGATATTACAAAAGAACATGTAATTGAAGTAATTACAAAAGAACTAAAAAGTATTGATAATAAAGATAATTTCAAACTAGTAACATATGATAATCTTTTTGAGTTTGATATTATTTTTACTAATTTCGAAAATACACAATTAGATGATGTTAAAATGAATATTAAATTAAATCCAAATTTATATCCGTTTTATCCTCCAAGTATTTCTTTCAAAAACAAACTATCAAATAATCTCGGTTATATTATTAGTAGTCAATCTTACTTTGATCCAACTAATTGGAATCCAACGAATTCTTTACTAAATATGTTAGATCAATTATATGATATTTTAAATAAACACGGAACAATTAGCGAAAGTATTAACGAAGACTTTCAGAACCTTGAATCATTGATTCAAAATATTATTATCAATAATAATATTAAACTAAATTCTATTAAAGAATGGGAAAATATTAGTATTGATTATACTAAAATTTCTAGTTCATCAGCACAGACAAATGATTCAAAATTCTGGAACTCTGGTGTAGGTTATGGAACTTCAGGTAGAACAAATTGGGATATCAAGAAATATATTGAGCAACTCAAAGTTAAAATTGATCAAGAACTATTTATTATTGATAAACTTGATAAAGAAATTGTTAGTAATAAAGATAATGAAGATTTTAAATCTTTTATCACATCATCTAATCTAATGCATATTATAATTAATTACTGTTCAATATTTAACATTGTTGAAATAGAAGATGATACTAAATTTTGCATCTATAAAAAGATTGTTAACATTATTAATAATCTTGATCTTACATCATGGGATGAACTACTAGAATATGAAATGGGAAAAATTTCAAAAGTACTAGAACCATTTTGTAAAGAGATAGAATCTTACATCAAACTTAATAAAAATATTGATTGGCAGAAAAAGATTATATTTGAAAATATTATTGATATCTATAAATCATTTGAAAAATACAACTTAACAAAAGAAACAAAACAATCAAATACGGACGAATATTGTAATAAAATGAGAGATCTACAATTTTCTGAAAGTGAAAAAAGCTTTAATAAATATTATTACGAAAAAGATAATACATCTGCTAAACCTTCAAAACTATGTATTTCTAAAATTACAAAAGAATTAGCTACATACAATAACTCACTTCCTATGAACTATGAATCGTCAGTATATGTAAGATATGATCCTAATAATATTAGAAATATTAAAGCTCTAATTATTGGTCCTAAAGATACCCCATACGAAAATGGATGTTATATTTTTGACATTTTTATCCCTAATGAATATCCAAACACTGCTCCTCTAGTAAATCTACAAACCACTGGAGGAGGATCTGTAAGATTTAATCCAAATCTTTATAATAGTGGTAAAGTATGTTTATCATTACTCGGTACATGGTCAGGGAATGGAGGTGAAAAATGGAATCCAGATACTTCAACACTATTACAAGTACTCGTATCAATTCAATCACTCATTCTTGTTGAAAATCCATACTTTAATGAACCTGGATATGAACGAGAGATGCATACTGAAAATGGTAAACGTAAAAACTTTGATTATAATGATACAAGACGTTTTTGGAATATTAAGTGGGCAATTAATGATCATTTAGAGAGCACATGTCCAGAATTTAAAAATGTTATTGTTAATCATTTCAAATATAAAAAAGAAGATATAATTGAAAGAATTAATTCATGGTATGACGAAACAAAAAATAAAAGTAATTTTAATATTGAGAAAAATAAATGTTTAAAATTGCTTAATGAATTATAAATATATTTAATATATATATATGAATTACGAAAATATATATAAAGATTTTTCACCTCTAAAATTTCAAATTAATAATGATTATATTGACAAATTACAACAAGATCAACCTTTAATTATGTCATTTGATAATAATGCAATGAGTAATTTGTCAAATTATATTAGTGGAAATGTGGATATATTAAAAAATAAATGTAATGCAATTTACAAAAAAAGTTTTGAAATAGATAATATAGAAATTAACACATTAAAATTATTTTTTTTAACATTTGTCGTTTTATATTTAGTAGCACCTAAATTTGAAATTTTAAGAGTAAAAGACGATATTAATAAAAAAGAATATAGACCTAATATGCTCAGAATAGGTATTATTACATTTATTGTTTCTATATTTTATTTAGCATATCAAGGAATTGATTTATTAGCAGATTTTCATGAAATTATATTCGCTTAATTTTCTATAATGTTATATTAATAATATTATGGATAACTCACATGATTTAAAATCATTAATAAGATTTATTACTCATAGAAATAAAATTTCTAGTTTTTTTACATTTTTAAATCAAAAAAATCTTGATACTAATTTGAATGATTTAGTTAAATTTTTAGATAATATAAAATTTAATACAGAAAAATTTTTAAATTTATTAAAATATTATAATTTAGACCTATCAATAAAGGACTTTAATTTAATTTTTATAATTAAATATCATTCACATACAGTTATGCCACAATTTACTGAAAACAGGGAAACAGTTTTAGATTGTGTTAATAATATTATTAATCATATTATTAATTTTAATGTATATGATAGTTTTTGTATTCTAAAAACTTTAAACAGATTAAAAAAATATAAACAAGAATTTACTAAATGGAAAGAAATTGATAAACGAGAGATAGTTAAAGATCTAGCATCTGAATATTACAGATTAGAAAATATAAGAAATGAATTTAATAAAGATCAAGATAAAATGCATTTAGATGAATTACAAAAATTAAAAGATATTGAAACTCTACAAGAATCATTGCTGACACAAATAAAAAAAATAGATGGAATGGAAATATTTAAAAAATTAAATCCAATGGAAGTTGAATTTGATAAAGAATCAGTAAACAAACTTAAAGCAATTATTGAAGACCAATACTGGAAGCTATTAGAGGAGGATTTAAATGTATATCCTCCTAATACTAAACATTTACTTACATTAATAGAGGAAATTAAGGACGTAATTTATTTACTATTAAAAAATAGATTAGATTTATTAGTAGAGTTAGAAAAAAATTTAAATAGTAAAGAATTAATAACTAATTTTGATACTCATTATTTTATAAATGGATTAGATTATTTACTAAGTTTATTAAAAAAACTTCAATCACCAGAATATGATGAACTAACCGATTCAAAACATAAAATACTAAAGAGATCTATGATAGAAGGCAATTCATTAAATGAATTCGTTCCAGAGATATTAAGATATTTATTAAATGGATTTTATGTTGTTATAATAGAAAAGAATGAAGCAATAAAAAAATTTAATGAATGGAAAGAAAATAAAAAAAATGATATTTAATGAGCACAATCAAAGCAAAGTAATGATATAAATTTTATTGCATTATTCAATTTACTTACTGGAGGATCATTATGCATACCCAGCATGTATTATTTGATTACTTATCTAATTTAGGACAGTTCATATTTGAACTAATTAAATTTTGGCTAAAAATGAACTTTAATGAATATTTATTTTCAATTTCAATAAAAAAATGAAAATAAATAGATTTACATGAATTACATTGATAATAAAAAATGTTTAAACATATCATATATCACAAGGCGTGTCCAGATGGTTTTGGATCTGCTTATATTGCATGGAAAGTATTAGGAGATAGTAGTGCATATTTACCGTTATCATATTATGACGCAATTCCCGAAATAGTTAACAGTAAAATATTAGTATGTGATTTTTCATTCAACTATGAAACAACTATGAAATTTATTAAAGATAATGAAGAGTTTTATAATATTGATCATCATCAATCTGCTTTTGATAATTTAAAAGATCTATCAGATGAATATAAATTTTTTGATATTAATCACAGTGGTGCTTATCTAACATGGAAATATTTTTTTGCTGATGTTGAAGTACCTAGATTTATTAAATATATTGAAGACTATGATTTGTGGAAATTTCAATACGAAGAGACAAAACCATTTATGCTTGCATTAAATGAATTACCATTTAATTTCAAAGTATGGGAAAAGTTAGAAGATGAAAATTACTTAAATGAATTAATTCAAAAAGGTAAAATTCTACAATCATATCAAGATAATATGGTAAGAATTATTACAAAAGCTGTCAAAATTAAATCACAGAAAATAGGTAAAAGTAAATATAAGGTAGCCTATGTTAATACTAATTTATTTAAAAACGAAGTAGCAAATAAATTAGTTTCTGAAACTGAATGTGATTTCAGTGTTGTATATAATTATGATGATAGCAAAAATTTAACAAAATTTAGCTTAAGATCAATCGATCAAAAAGCAAATGTTAGCGAAATTGCTAAAGTTATTGGAGGTGGTGGTCATCGCAATGCTGCCGGATATACTAAATTTGGATTTCATAATTCAATTATCTAAAGTATATTTTGAGACTACATCTAATGCCGTTTGTTTATTATAAATTTTTCCAATATTTACAAATTTATTCTTTTCATTATCTTTGTAATGTGTTAGAAAATATATTATGTTATCTAAATCTACTTTATTAATATCATTTATTTCATTGAAATATTTTGATTTTGGATCTAATTTATCTGATAAAACTGCTAAAATTTTATCATCTTTTCCATTCTCATCGTCGGTTTCAATTCCTCCAATTATTTTAACATCCGCATAACAACCTGGATGAATTGAATGATCACACAAGATTATAATATCTAATGGATCGCCATCTGGAGATAATGTATTAGGAATATAACCATAATTGTATGGAAAGGCATTTGTATTATGTAAGATTCTATCCAATATTAATGTATTGGATTCTTTGTCATGTTCATATTTTAAATTACTATTTTTACTTATTTCTATAAATACCTTCATTATTATTTTATATATTATAATATATAAAATAATATTTGGTTTAAATTAATTTGCCTTATAACAGTTATTTAATAACTCAATAAAGTCCTTACATTCAATTCCATTATTCATACATTTTTCTAATTGTTCTTTCTCAAACATACACTTAGTTTGCTGCTGTACTTGAGAGGAGTTACTAGATCCAGTAACTCCTCCAATAACTGTCCTAGCACCTTCAATTCCAACTCCTGCTCCAAAACCACCTGCTATTCCATGTACAACAGATCCTAATAATGACGGTTTATTGTTAGGGGTTT
>JACKZZ010001136.1_pt1 | contig 29337 bp, 20 predicted proteins | sample 8027871 | NCBI WGS metagenome assembly JACKZZ01 (sample SAMN15724774, study PRJNA655200) | protist metagenome | isolation source: fluorescence activated cell sorting (FACS) single amplified genomes of... | place: USA: West Boothbay Harbor, Gulf of Maine | collected 2000-07-19
TTAATTTAAACGAATAAAATCTAAATTGTTAATATGTATCATTACGATATGGATTCTAACCAAGTAAAAAATATTAGATTAAAAAAAGAAATAAATGGATTAGAAGAAAAATCAGATTATTATGTAAATTCTATAGTAGGTAATAGTAAATACTATTCTGGATTTACGAGTAATAGTAATAATAATGTAGATTATACAATAAATGTTTCACTTAATTTATATAATTATATTGATAATTATATAGATTGTGAATTATATTATCTAAAATCTTATCCATTTAAGCAACCAGATTGTAAAATAAATGGAAATGATTATAGGGAAGTTTTATACAGAATGAATTCTGAAAGATATAAAGATGAAGATAATTATGGAATAATTTTAAAAAAATATATTAATTATGGATTTAAATCATGTCCATGTTGTGAATCTATTTTTTACAAAAATCAAAATAATTTTTTATTAGATATGAATGATTATCTAAATGAAGTAAAAAGAGTTTTACTTTGCAAATATAATAAGGACCGTTTAATATTAATTAGAAATATAATGCTGAAAAAAATAGGAATTGAATTTGAATTTATATATGAATATTTAGTTGGTAAAATTTAAATTTATTGGATGTTCTTTTAATCCAACTGTATTTGTATCTTTAATTATTGTAGATCCATTATCTTTATCATTTTCAGGATTTTTAGCAGAAGTTATCATTAATTTATTCATATTAATTCCTCCAAAACAACAACATGTATTATTTTTTTTAAATGTTTCTATTGTATATTTATAAATAATAGTATCATTAGCTGTTGAGAAAACATCCACACCATAACCACCATACAAACAAGAATAATAATTGTTCTCTATATCTACAGTTGATCCATCAGGTGCTCTCATTGATTCTTCATCACCTAGAGATATTTTATAATTAATTTTAGTTAATGAATCTGGTGGTTTACACATAAAAATTTTTTTGGTTGGTGTATCTGAAAAAAACATATAGTTATTATTTGTTGTAAACGATATACCATTAGATACTGATATATTTTCAAATACTTTAGTAGTTTTTAGGTCAGAAGATAATTTGTATATATTACCGATTGGACTTCTTGGAATATTCAAGTCCATGGTTCCAATATATAAATTACCTTTTCTATCACATTTTCCATCATTAAATCTCATATTTTTCTTGAAATTATCATCAACAAAATCAGGAACATGTACATAATTAAATCCATTTTTAATTCTAAAGTCATATACACCAAATCCATCTTCAACTACAGTAAACATTTTACTTGAATCAATTAATGCTAAACAAGTTGGTTTAATTTTTCTACCATTATCATGAACATCATATGTACTATAAAACTCATCAAATTTTTTTATCTTATAATCTTCAATATCAACCCAATAATAAGTATTATTAAAATGATTCCATATCGGAGATTCTCCTAATATATTTGGTTTATCAATAGTGTACATCATGTATATAATATTTATTATTTTATTTTTAATTATTTTCGTATTAAAAATAAACTATTTAATTATTTTTTAATTTTTTAATGTCATTACTGATTTTAAACTTATTTTATAATTATCTTTATATGTTAAAAATAATTATTACAATTTTATATATATATTTCAGATCTCAAAATGATCTTACATTTACTTTAGAACCTTATTCTTTAAAAAAAAATGATTTACTAGGAATATTATTTTTTTGTGTTAGTCTAATTCCAAATCATAGTTATTCATTTATTTATTGTTTGATTCCTTTAAGAAATTTATTTATGAATTGTATACAAAAAATAATTCCATATTTAAAAGAAAATAAATTAGAAAATGAGTTAATTAGAAATATAATTGCACAATCATTTATTATCTGTTGTGTCCTTTTATTTATCTATTTTGATTCAAATAAAGTTAATCAAGAATATTCCTCAACAAATTTTACAAAAACACTAGAGATAATATTTATAATACAAAGTATATTATTTACAATAATTGGAACACTAAAAAGATTTGATTCTAAAGAGGAAACAAAAAAATCTTTCATTTTACTTAAATTAATTTTTAGTATACTATTAGGTTTTTCAGAAGAATTACAATGGAGAGAATTCTTCCAAAATAAAACTGATATTTATTTACAAGCTTTAGTATGGGGATTAAATCATTTTGTTAAAGGAGAAGGAATAGAATCTGATTTTCAATCAATATGTTGCTCTGCAACATCAACAAAATGTACTCGCTTATTATACTTTATTTTAGCAACATTATATGCTTATTTTGTTGGTTTATTAGAAAATAATAATATAAAATATGCAAGTCATATAAGTATTGAATGGCTTGTTATAGATAATTTAATAAAATAAAACTTATTTTGAATCTGATTCTATTTAGCTTTTCTTTTAGAACAGCTTTTCCATTTATATATTCTAAAAAGTTTTTTCATAATATTCTACAAATTTGTATTGCTAAGTAAAATCAGAATTATACTAATTACCCGAATGAACTTTCCTTATAATGGTTTAAAAACAAACATAATTTATTTAATTAATGAGTAGCATTGAAAACGATGATATTGTAGTTCGTCGACCATCAACGGTTGATAGCATAAAAGAATTTTATAATAAAAAATCTAATGATCAAGATTTTAAGCAAAAAATGAATGTATTTCTAACTTTATTATTAGAGTTATATAGAGTTATTATGGGATCTCTATTAATTCTTATGGTTCCTCAAAAATGTGGAGAACATGTATGTAGTATTGATGAAAATTTAAATAGAACAAGAATAATTGATTATTTTGGATTAACAAGTAATTTTTTAACTTTAGCATCAATGTGTATACTTTATTTTATTGAAGTAAAAAGAGAAAATAAAATGATTACATATTTAGAAGTAAATATATCAAAAGCACGAGACAATAAATCTGTAGGAGAAGAATTAAAAAACTTACCAAATGAAAAGAAGCAGACAATTTTAAGTTATGATAAGTATTATTGTAATTCAGCATACTTTTCTATTGTTATATTCATAATAAATGCTGTTTTTAGTTTTGTCTGTATTATGCAACATTATTTAGATAGTAAAACATTAACAGTTTTATTAACAAATTTACTATTTATGGGTTCTAAATTATCTGATGTGATTACTACTGTTAAAACAGAAGTTAATATATTTTATAGTGCATATTTAAAACGTAAAGTTCAATTTAATGATGTAGATCCAGACAAATTAGTAAATTTAATAAAAGTTAATGAAGAATAGAATCAACAACGTTGATTCAAAATATGTTAGAATAAACTACGGATTCTCAACATAATGTATAGTTCTTCCGTTTAATTTTTCTCTTAATATTGGTTTTCCTTTAATATCTTCACTTTGCATATATACTAAAAAGTTTTTTCCATAATATTCTGCAAATTTGAATTTATTATTAATAATATCATTTTTAATACCAACACTTTTATTCCAATTGTTAAACGAAAGTTGTCTCATTAAATCCCATAGTAATTCTTTTTCTGAATTAGACAATTTTCCTATTTCTTTAAAAGGACTAATTTTTGCTAGATATAATACTTCTGCTCTAATATAATTTCCACATCCCGAGGCTACTTTTTGATCTAATAATGCTGAAGCTATCATTGTATCTTTCCTTTTTCTTTCTAATCTTTTTTTGAATAATTCCAATCCTAATCTATTTGCATTTATTCCAGTTAATGTTTTATCAATTGCTAATAAATCAGGACCTAAATCTTTTAGTTTTTTTTCTAAATTAGTCCTATCACAAAAAATTATATTTCCAAAATTTCTATAATCATTAAAGTGTATAGAAAAATCATCAAGAATTAGTGATACATTATTATGTTTTAAGTCATCTTCTTTTGTCCAATATCCTGTCATACCTAATGTATTAAACATTATGTGATCAGAATCTTTATCATTATTTTTGAATTCCCACCATATAAACTTTCCATGACAATTTACAGATTTTATAGTTAATGGTAAGCTAGATTTAAACTTTTCAAAATTTGTTGGTAATTTTTTAGTATATCTCCCACTATTTATTTTTATATTTTTTATTTTGTGTTGAGATACTAAATTATTTACTCTTACCGTTAGTCTTTTGACTTCAGGTCCTTCAGGCATATAAAAGAAATCTAAAGGTTACCTTTAAACTATATTTATATGAAAGTTTTGATTTATGGTCATAAAGGGTGGATAGGTAATCAGGTTTTAGAATTACTATCAGATCATGAAGTAATTTTAGGTAATGTAAGAGTTGATAATAAAAAAGATTTGGAATTGGAAATTATAAATTCAGGTTGTACCCATATAATGTCTTTTATCGGTAGAACTCATGGAAAAATAGAAGATAAAGAATATACAACTATTGATTATCTTGAACAAAAAGGAAAAATATATGAAAATGTTAGAGATAATTTATTTTCACCTGTTTTATTAGCTCTCCTTGCTAAAAAGCATAACAAACATTTTACATATTTAGGAACAGGGTGTATATTCAAGTTTGATGATGAACACCCGTTTGGCGAAGAAATAAATGGTTTTGATGAAGAATCAGAACCAAATTTTTTTGATTCCTCTTATTCTGTTGTAAAAGGATTTACTGACGAATTAATGCACTTGTTAGATTCTAATACATTAAATTTGAGAATAAGAATGCCAATAACATCATGTCATAGTAAAAGAAATTTTATTAAGAAGATTACTACTTATGAAAAGATTTGTTCTGTTCCAAATTCAATGACTGTATTACCAGAGTTATTACCAATGGCAATTGATATGGCTGAAAAGAAAATTACAGGAACAATTAATTTAACAAATCCTGGTTTGATTAGTCATAATGAAATTTTGGAAATGTATAAAGAGATAGTAGATCCAGAATTTGAGTGGAAAAATTTTTCAATCGAAGAACAGAATGAAATTTTAGCTGCAGGTAGGTCTAACAATTTTTTAGATACTACAAGTTTAAAAAAATTATGTCCAAATGTAAAAAATATAAAAGATAGTGTTAGAGATATTTTAATTAGAATGAAATGATTCATCAAAATATAATATACTTATTGATGTATAAACAATACACCAATAAATAAATTTTTTTTTATTCTGGTACTACAACAGCTTTACTATTAAAATAATAAAAAATTGAATAAATTAGTCTATCTCTAATTTAGGATTTATTAAGTATGGAAATATTGTTGAAGATTATAATGATACCATTTGCATTCTATTTAATAATTAATTATAAATTATTAAGTATAATTTTTGGAAAGTTTTTATTTTTAATCCTAATTTGGAGTATATTTAGTAATTTGCAAAGCAAAAAACAAAAGACTAAAAGGTACAGAAATTGATTTAAAGTATGTTTGTTTATATAAATTAAAAATGGAAGTGACACTAAATATTAATAATAATGATTATCCTGAAGTTTTTAAACTTAAGCAAAGAGAAAGAGACAAGAAATTAAAAGACATTTTTAAAACTGGATATGAAATTCATTATCCAAAAATTAATAGTAAAAAAGATAACGAGTATTGTCAAATTCTTAGAAAATTAGAGGAATTAAATGATTTTAGAGAAGATTCATCTGATTCATATTTAAGTACTCAAATTGAAGAGATGATGGGTTCTATTCAAAAATTAACAGGTGTATCAAACAATTCTACTAAGAAAGGTGAGGTAGGTGAACATATGTTAGAACAAGTAATATCTCAAAGATATGGGGATTTAGCATATGAGAATAAAGCAAAAACACCACATTCTGGGGATGCCTGGTTATCTTATCCAGATGGTAAAACTATTATGCTTGAATCTAAAAATTATAATTATAGAGTAAATAAGGATGAATTAGAAAAAATGGAGAATGACATGGTTACGAATTACATTAAATTTGGTATTTTTATTTCTTGGTGTAGTACTGTACAAAATAGGAAAGATTTGGATATTCATACATTTTATCATAATGGTGAAACATATATAGTAATTGTTATTAGTAACTTATCAGAAGATATTAGTAAACTTGATTTAGGAATTCAACTAATGAGGAAACTATTAATTAATTTTGCTGACATGAAAAGTTTCCCATGGCTTGTTGATGATTTAAAAGATAATTTAAGTAAATTAGAAGGATTAATTAATAAAAATTATAAATTAAGAGATAATTTTTATACCATGAGTAATACGATAACCGATTCATTGAATAATTATTATTTATATATGAGAGAATATCAATATGATATTGAAAAAAATATTAAAGATATCATTGATTCTATTGATTCAACTATAAAAAATAGTATTGAAAATGATCCATTAAATAAAAATATTGACGAATTTAATAAATCTAAGAAATGGTTACTAGAACATAAATCAAATCAAAAAATTTATCCTGTTTTGGAATCTTTTAATGATTTAATTAATGAAAATAAAATAATAATTGATGAAGAAAACTTGTTTAAAAATAATCAAAAAATCGGAAACCTAAAAATTCAAAAAAAGAAGGTATTAGTAAGTCTAAGTGTAGGTGTTTGTATTGAATTAGATGATAAGAATTATCTATCAACTAATGTTTTACTAAATGACATTTTTAAAAAAATATAAAAATTTTATTATTATAAAGATTTGAATCAATAAAGTTGAATTTATGGATTCAACTTTATTATTCGCTTTGCGAAATAGATCAATTTATTAACAAAATCTCATTTGTATTGCATAGCAAATCACAAATTGATCGAAGATTACTGATTTTTTCCTACGGAAATTACATTAATCGAAGATTAGCTAGACTTTGTTAATAAAAGTGTTTTCAGGTTGTAATCTTCGATTAATATATGATTTGCTATGCAATATAAATGAATCATTTTATACTAGATAAATATATACCCAGAAAATTTATTTAAAATCTATCTAAATGTATATGAAACAATATTTATACATTCTAATGTTTGCAGTTATTTTAATGCTTATTGGTACCTGCAAAAAAAGAAGAGAGTATTTTACATCTAATTCTAATTTATCTAATGTTGATTTAAAAAATCAAATAATGAAAAAAGAAGGTTTCGAACCAAATTGTTCTAGTATCTATGGTAAATATAATCCTAGATGTAGATATCATTCTCAAAATAAGAAAAAGAGATTACAATCTAATTTATATCATGTTGGATATTATACCCACAGGGATCAAAAATATCCTATATTAGATATGAAAAACCAAGGTAAAGTTAGAAAAGGATTAAGTAGATATATTCTTAGTGGTAAGAAGATAAAGCCTTTTTCACAAAAATTTTGGGATAAGATATTCTATTTCAAAAAACCATTCCCATATGAAAAGAATATTCCTTATTCATTTATTTTTAACTTCTTATTTTCTGGAAAGATTTCAAATAGTTACATAAATAAAACTTATTATATATTTGAAAAGAAAATGGGTTCTAATCTTTACAAATATGTTTTATTTGAATATTTAAATGGAACTTTAAAATATTCATTCAGTTTACCTGATAGAAATAAAATCAATCTTGGCGATGTCGTCTTTATTAGAGATAGATCATCAACATTAGGCCCATTTACTTTTACAGGTTAATTATACATCTACATTTTTAGATTGATCAACAGGTTGGTCACCTTCAACTTGAGCATCAGGTGCCAAGTTTGCAGTTAGCTTTTGGAAAATAACTTTTAGTACATAAGATTCATCAATTGAAAATGCTCCTTTTGATGAAGCTTGATTTAACATTGACCATAGAACATTCAAACTTTGAACAACTGTTAGACTATCAAGATTAACAGTTTGTTGTGGTTGTTGTTGTTGTACTTGTTGTTCTTGTTGTTGTGTAGTTGGGATTTCACCTTCTGTGCCAGACATATACAAATTATATGATTTTTTTCTTTAAATAAAATCAAATAATTTAAAAAGGACACTTTTTTAATTCACTCTCAAAATTTCCATTAAATCTATTTTCGTTGTTATCATCTAAAAATTCAACAATAAATTTTAAGATTGTTCTATATCCAACTGTTACTGGTGTAACTTTATGTAGTACTGATACTGGTTTTACAATTGCTAGTGTATTTGGTTTTGGAATAACTTCTTTTGTAAATAAAATATCATAAAGAAATTTACTATCCGAAGTATTCTCTAGAGTAAGAACTACTTCGAAGCAATTTGGAGTAAACATAGGAGTATCCATATGCCACCTCATACCATTTGATCCTGTTGGGTACATTCTTAATTCAATAGGAAACGTTGGTCTTTTTTTATAATTTTTATCAGAAATTGTTTGTATATATTCATTAAATTTAGGATCATCATAAATTAAATCGTAAATCTCTTTATGTTTTTGAGGATGTAAACATAATGTTTTTCTATCTTTTGTTCTTTCGTCATCTTTTAAATTATTTAATAGTTGTTTACAATAATTATTTATTTTATTAAATTTTTGGTTATCAAAAAAATTATCTTCTATCCAAATATCTGATCTTGCTCCACCTGTTTGTGAATTTTTTAATTTCTTTAATTCTTTGTATTTTTTTTTATATTTCAAATATTTTTCTTTGAAGTTATTCTTATCAGAAACCTTAAACTCCATTACATTGATTCATAAAAAAAATTAGCATTTATAATAACTTATTTTGTATACTTGTATATATGGAAAGTTATTATAATAAGTTTATTAAATATAAATCTAAATATTTAAAATTATTAAATGATCTTGAATTGATTCACAATTTGAATCAAAATAACAATAAACCATCAAATCCAAATATGAAAGGAGGAGGACCAATGAATCAGGAAGATCAGGCAATGATTCTTAGTCCACAACAACAACAAATAGTAAATGTTATTAAAGCAGAAGGTAATGCTGTTGTTACTTTTGATGATTTGCAATTAATATACTATAATGAAAATAGTATGAAAGAAATTAATCTTGAAGGTAAAGAAGGAGATAGAATGAAAAAACAAGAACATTTAATTAATTTTGAAAAATCAATTGATTTTTTTAATGATTATAAGAAAAGAATTGAAAAATACCGGGAAATTGCCAATTTTGATAATTGTGAATTTGCATTTTTTAAAAATATGTCTGAGAGAATAGATGATTCATTTAATCATCTTAATTTTTTGTTAGATCTTAGAAATAATTATTCACAAGAAAATAAGTTTTTTATTTTTGAAAAAGTAAGAGTAAATTTAAAAAAAATAGAAGAAATGAATTTAAGTGAAAATTATGGAGAATTTAAAATTAAAGGTGATGAAGTTAATGCAGTCAATTTTTACAAAGATTTAAATATATTATTTACTGAAATAGATTCTTATTTAACTTTATATTCTCTTGAATTAGAACCAAATTCAATTCAAACTACATTAGGAGAATTAGAAAAGGATAATACTATAAATGAGAGTAAAAAGTCGGTAATGATAAGAGAATTAAATAACTTAATTTCAAGAAATGAGTCATTACCAAAAATAGATGAATTAATAAGAATCATAAAAAATAATTTTAGAGACTATGAATGTCTTGATCCTCGTCCTAATTTTAATATTGATGTTATTAATATTGAATCATTCGTAGTTACTCTTGATCAAAAAAATGTAGAAATAACTGAATTATTAAACAATATTAAGACAATTGAAGAAGATTATAATAAATTTGATATTAGAAACATTATTCAAAAAAACATACCAACTTTAAGCAGTGAAATTATTGATACTATTGTATATAATTTCTTTAACGATGATATGACCAAAGTAAAAATTACAGAAAGAATTAATTCATTAGAAGAAATAAATGATTTTAGCAATTTAGAAGAAATTAAAATTTTATTACTGGATGATACATTAATTTCTAATTTTGAAGAATTTAAATCTGAAACTGAACTAAATGGTAGATTAGCAGAAATAAATAAAGAACTAGGAACCACAAATGGTGAGTTAACAAAATATATAACTAATGAAGAAAATTTAAATTTTCTTAATACAGATTGTATTAATGCTTGTTATATAAATGATGATATTGATAAAAAGTTATTTAAATTTATCTTTTTGAATTTTATGTTTTTAGAAATAAGAAATATGCCTTTTAATCTCAAAAATTTGGTTACGCATCGATCAAATAGTGGTCAATTAGAAAATATTATCGATTTGAATAAATTTTTTTCATTACCTATTGATATTTTATTAAAAAATCTTACTACAAAAAAAAATAAATTTCCTGCTATTAAAAGAATTATCGAAGAATTTGTTGAGGAACAAGATATAGATGAAAGCTTAAAAAACATTATGAAGTTAGAATTTAATAAAAATATTAATTCTGAAGAATTGATTGAATCAAAATTTATTGATTCATATGCAAGTATTTTCAAAATAATATATAGCAATATTAACGAGTTTTATATTAAGTTAAATGAAATTAAGGAATATGGTAGTAAATATGTTTATGGATTAAGATTTTTATTTGATAGATATAAAAAAAATTATAATAGTGAAATTTTCCCTAATTATTTTAAAAACGAAAAAGTTGATTTAGATTATTTCTTCTTAGAATATATACCTAATAATGATCCTTATTTATTTCAAGAAAATAGAGAAAATAGTAAAAATATTAATGAATGTTGTAGATTACTAAAGAGTGTAAGAGAATCATATATTGATAAGGATAATAATATTAATCATGTTTACTTGGAAATTATTGCTGTTTTAAGAGATTTAAAAGGAAAAGCAAAATTAGATAGTTGTGATCATAAGTTAATTTATGATACTCTAAATCCTTATATCAGTATCTTTAATGAAAATTATTATGAAGATAAAATTAAAAAGAAATTTGGTATTATTGAAGAATTAAATTTAAATTCATTAGAAGAAAATACTAAATTTAGCTTAGATTTTATTAATAGAAAATTAAAGCTAAAGGCTGATAGAAAAGATATAAAAAAATTAGTATTCGAAAATTTTAAAAAATTCATTTGTAATGACCTATACAAAATAAGAGGTTTTCAACTTGATGATATTGCTAATGTTATTTTTAATGAACAAAAAGGTATATTGGAAATATTAAAACAATATATTCTATCTAAAGCTAATTTTGAACTCGATAAACAAAATACATTGAAAGAAAAAAGTAACGAATCTAAAATTGGTATAAATCTCAAAAAATCGCTTTTACTTTATCAAAATACAAAAATAGAAAAATTAAAAATAGATTATTCAGATACACAAGATAATATTATCAAAAATAAACAAATTATAGAGTTTTACTTTTTATTATACGATGATCCAATAATGAATCCACTAGTAGAAGATACTACTGATAAATTAGGAGGTGGTAAATATTATGGTTATGAAGATGGTGATGATTATGAAGATGGTGATGATTATAAAGATGGTTATGGTGATGATGATGATGATGATGATGATGATGGTGGTTATGGTGATGGTGTTTGGTTTGATCTCGATGGTAATCCATTAGGACCTCATTCACCATCTGTTCAACATAAAACAACAGACCATCCTAGTTCATATGCTGATGCTGTTGGAAATAATATTTCAGAACCCGATGCACCAGTTGTTACTCAAGGGAATGATATTATAGAAGAATCTAAAAACGAATTATTACCTAAACCTCCAGTCAGAAGATTTCCTGATATTAATTTAAAAGAAACTAAATTTCTTATTCGTCCTGATATATCAGAAAAACAAACAAATGATTTAATAAATAGATACTATGAGTGGTACTATGATGATCGTCAAACTGATCTTTATTTTGATTCATTATCTATTGATGATATAATATATGTAATAAAAGAAAAAATTATTGAGAATGATAATAGTATTAGCCAAATATATAACGAATTTTTTCTTAAAGAAGACGGAAGTAGAAAAACTACAGATATGTTTAAGGATTTAATTAATCGTGAAAAAATTACTTACCATTTAATTTGTTTTATGAAAGATAATGGAATTATTATTGAAGATGAATTAAAATGTCTTCAAAAAATGTTATATTCATATTCATATTTTATAAGTGGTAAAGGTATTATAAATGACGAAGGTTTCTATAAGTATGGTCCTGATGATTTTATGTACTTTAATAATAGAAAGTTTGTTAATGGATTTATTAAGATAATTAGAAAAATATTTTCTATGAATGCTGATGAAAAACTTGATTATATTAATCCTAATGTAAATTTTAAGTTTATAAATAACTTAATTGATTCATTAGAATCAGGATTTTATAATAATTACCAATTTAATAAAAGTACGCAAAATGAAACTGAACTTTTTAAAATATATACTGAATATTATAAAAAATATGGTATTAATTGTAAAGAAACTAGAGCTGCATTAAATAAACAAATATCTGAAGAAGAAAAGAATCATAAAAAAAATTACAGTAATGTTAACTATAATACAGATATTAAAAATAAATCTGAAAAAAATTATATTAAAGAATCTGATATAAAGAAATATATAAGATATTACCATGATTTGAAACAAATTAATAATTTACAACGTAGAAAAGAACTTCTTAAACTAGTATGTTACGAAAATGAATTTAATAGTAAATTATATGATAATTATCTTAGAATTAATCAAAATTTATTTGGAATAAGTTATAATTTATCAAAATATGATAGTATTGATGCAAGTATGTTTATTAATTTTGATAAAGATTCATTTAGATTTATTTCTAGATTTATGGAAGAATTGAAAAGTAATGAATTATATTTTTTAATTCCAGAAAATAAAAAACAATATGTTGAATATGAAAAAGAAAAAAATGAGTTAGTTGAATTTTATAATAATATAATTGAACAAAATAATCAATTAATTAAGAAATTTGAATTTCTTGATAATTATACTGAAGAAACTCAAAGGATATCTAATTTTGAAAATTTTAATAAAGTTGGAGAAGATTTTCAAAAAATATCTAAAACTGCAGAAGAAAATAATGAAAAATTAAATGAAGAATATAAAGATTATGAAAAATTGCAATCTAGTGAATATAAAAAGGACATAATTTATGGATTTTTTGATAATTTACAAATTCCTGAATACACACCCTCACATTTTTTTGATTCTGTTGATTCTGTTTATTCTGACAGTTTTGAATATTTTGTTAATATACCTGGTTTTGATTTTATTAATAATGAAAATAAGAATCTTAAATTTTGCCAATTGTTCTTCCCTTTATTTAGTATAAATGATATTAAAGATTTTGTAAAATCACTTAATGTTGAAGAACTTCGATTATTTCTTAGAAAATTTAAGTTATTGATGAGTGGATTTCGTGGTAGAAATACTGATTTATACAATGAATTATTTGGTGATGAGTATCAAATGATGATAGAAATTATTAATAAAGAAAAAATAAATAAAGAACAAATGAAAGATGATAATAGTACAACTTTTGAAACTATTAATAAGATGGAATTAATAAATAAAAAATTTATGATAAATAATACTAAATTAAAATTAAAAATATCAAATTCTTTTAAAATTAAAGAAAACTTAGAATCTAATATATCTATTAATAAAGGTTTGATTAGAATAATGAATATTGTTAAATCTACGATAAATGATAAATCAGAAGGATTATCAAAGAGTATTATTGAACAATCTAATATAAATCAAATTTATGGCATAATATTTAAAATAAAAGATTATATAAAAAATTTAATAAAAGAAAATGAAGATCTAGAATTAAAAATTAATGATATGAATTATTTAATACCATATTATAATTTTTCAAAAATTATAAATGATGAATCTGAAATAAGAAAAGAAAATAATAATCAATCTAGATATGTAAATGATATTAAAAATTTTGTTAATGATTACGATATAATTCAAAAAATTTGTAATGGTGATATTGAAAATGACTATTTTAATAATATTATTAGTTTACCAACTAATATAAAAGAAGCTTTGGAAATATCTACCGATAAAATAGATATTGCTAAGAAACTATCTATTAATATGAATAGTTTAGATTATGATAATAATTTTAATTTTTCAACATTGATTAGAGATAAAGCAGTTGCAAAATCTGATTTTCAAAATTGTTATTTTAAGATGTTACAAAGTAAATATAAAGATAAAGAAATTGATAAAAAATTTATTGACAGTATTAAAAGTAGATTTATTAATGAAGAATATATTAAATGGTATTATAATAACAAAAATTTATTTGAGTTACAAAGTGATTCTAAAGATGAATTTGATGAATTTGATAAATTTGATAAACCAACTACTACAAAATTAGATGAATCATTATCAAAAATCAAACTAAAAATAGGATTATTGAAAACCAATAGAAGTCCAAAAGAATTAGGAGATATTGAGATAGAATTAAATAGATTAATTGATTCATATAAAAAATCACTATTCGAAAAAATACGATCTATCAAACCTCCTATTTTTAAATTTATTGAAGGTAGCTATAGTTTACATAAAGATGACTATACTAAATATGTTGAAGGTTTTAATAATTTATTAGATAATAATGATTATGAACCTCTTAAAATAGATAATATGTATAACAAAAAAAATGATAAAACAAGAAAAGAAATAGCTAAAATTTGTAATTTTTATAAAGAAAAAATGGTAGTAAAATCTAAAACTTTAGATAACAAATTTTTATCTGAACTATTTTTTAGATTAATGGTAGATAAAAAAGAAAAAAGTTTGGATGATATTTTAAGATTTTCAGGACAACAGTTATTTGATAATTCTAAGAAAAGCTATCGTAACTGTACTCCATTAGTAGAATCATTTTTTAATGAGATTAAAATTGAAGAAATTATAGAAGTCAAAAAAGAAGAAAAAAAAGTTAATGATAATAAAAAAGAAGAAAAAAAAGTTAATGATAATAAAAAAGAAGAAATGAATGTTGATGAATTAGCTTTAGAACTTGCTAACGAAAATTTTAGCGAAGATTCGTGGGGTGGAGGACCAAATGATTCTGATAGTGACGATGATTGGCTTGAACCAATAGGAGAGAGTAAAGAAATTAGTTTAGTAATGATTGAAATTAGAAATAATTATTATTTGGCTTATAAGATTGTACATAAAAAAGGTTCTGAAATAAATTCATATATTCGTGATACAAATGGGAAATTTTATAAACATATAAAAAAATATGGTTCTGAACATAGGTTTATTGAATATTTATTTAAAAAATCAAAGTACTTTCCTTATTTAAATAGAGATAAAGAAATAAAATCACTTGTTTTTGAAAGTAACAATGAAATGGCACTAATTAAAGGTGATGATTTTGATGATAGAGAGAAAGGACCCACAATACCTGATTTAAATAGAGATGAGATAAAAAATGAACATTTAAATTTTGATGTTAAAGTTTATGATAATTGTAATTGCGAAAATGAGATATATAAGGAATTATTACCAAAAGTTAGTTATTTTGTATATAGCCCAATAGTAACAGTTTGGGATTCTAAAGAAATTAATATGGAACAAGATGAGAGATCAAGAGATTTAAATTATCAAGAAAGTTTTGGTAAAATTAAAAAATTAATAAATATATTAGGTTCTGTTATTTTTAATGGTAATAGGAAAAATAACAATGATATTTTAGCTAGTATTCTTGATATTAAAAATATCGTAAATGGAATTGATAGAATAAAACAGTGGGTATGTTTTAATAAATGTGAAAATGATGAAAGTAATCGTTATAGTAAAGATGAAATTGAATCAGCAAAAGTTAGATTAAAAACTAATATTTATTACAATAAATATGTAGAGTTATTGAATGAATTATTTGATTTAACAGATGAATTTAATAAATCGATAAAAGATAAATCGATAGAAGAAATATCAAATGAAGAATTATGTAAAATATTAAAAGATTTTATCTATAATTTTATTGATATTTTTAATAATCATGGATTAGAAATAGCTGATAAAAATAAAATAAATGAAATTAGAGAAGAATATTTTAAGATTTGTTCTAATACTGATTCTTTTGTAGTGCAGAAATCAAAAGATCCTGTTGAAGACTGTAGAATTAAATTATATGAAAAATACAATTATTCAGAAATGAAAAGGTATTTAAAGTTAGATATTATTGAACGTACACCTGATGAAGATAATGAATATATCATTTTAAGAGAATATTTAAAACCAGAAAGTGATTTCAATAAAAAATTTACTGATAAAATGAAGGATATAGATTTATATCTTGGTTCAATCAAATATAGTGATGAAAGTTGGTCTGCTGTTAAAAATCCAAAATGGTCTATCTATGATAATGTATGTAAAGAAGATGTTGAATGCAATTGTAAAAATAATGCAAGTAATCAAGGTCAAGGAACAGTACCAGGAAGAGGTCAAGGAACAGTACCAGGAAGAGGTCAAGGAACAATACCAGGAAGAGGTCAAGGAAGAGGTAATCAAGGAAGAGGTCCAGGAAGAGGTAATCAAGGAAGAGGTCCAGGAAGAGGTAATCAAGGAAGAGGTAAAGGAAATGGTAAAAAAGGTGGAAGCATGTATATAATTGATAATCCACTTGATAGTGAGTTTTATAATAGTGATAATAATGAGTCAAATAATTTGTATTCTAAATATGTGATTGATGATCCATATGAAAGTGACAACTATGAATAATAAGAAAATTTTCTTTATGGGTATATATTTGCTATGATCTTTGCAAGGCAAAGATATTATTTGTATTGTGTAACAAATCTTATAGCAATACAAATGAGAATTTACTAATAATAAAAATTGATTAATTCTAATATTAATGTGTACTAGAATTAATTATTATGATGGAAAGATATAATCGTCAAAATTTGACTTATGGTGAGAATGCTACTAAAAATTTGTTTAATAGTAGTGTACTACTAATAGGAGATAATAACCTCTTGGTTAATGAAATAGCAAAAAATTTGTTGCTTTCAGGTGTTAATAAATTGTTTCTTGATGAAAAATATGAATCAAAAAGTTATCTTGATTTGAATGAATTAAATCCAATGTGTAAAATTGAGAAAACATCAAATATTAACAATGTAATTTGTGAAAATAATCCTTTGGTGATTATATGTGGAGGAAGTAAAAGTAATGCAGAAGAAATCAATATCAATTGTAGAGAGAACAATTGTAAGATGATTTGGTGTTGTTCTTCGGGAGTTTCTGGATTTGTATTTGTTGATTCTCTTGATAATCATGAGGTAAAAGATTTGGATGGTGAAGTTGTTGATCCATTACAAATAGAAAATATTGGATTAAGTGGAGACATTGAAGTAATTGGTGATTTAAGTAATGTAAAAGACAATGATATAGTTAAATTTACAAGTTTAGTAGGAAATAATATTGAATTTCTTAAAAACAATATGTATAAGATATTGGTCAAAAATAGAAATACTTTATCATTGAGAAATATAAATAATTCTAATGTTGATACTGTGTTTTTTGAACAGTTAGATTTACAAAATGGAACAATAATTGTTGAGAAATCAGGGTGTTCTATTCATCACTCTTCTTTGAAATCTCAGTTAATTCTAATGAATTCAGCAGGTGGTGGTCCATTTCTCAAGAATAGTTTTAATGATATTTTTGATATGTCTGTATTAAGATTATTGTTGAGTCACGAGAATGAGTTTGAAGATATTTGGTCTGATGAGATGGATCTGAAAGTTAAATCATTTAGTGACAATAATGTAGGAAGAATATATAGGTCATTAGGAATCGAAATTCCTTGTGTATCATCAATAATAGGATCATATGCTAGTAATGAAGTTATTAAACTAATTACTGGAAAGTTTCAACCATTAGATCAATGGTTTGTATATTCAGATCATACAATTGTTCCAGAATTAAAACCGATTTTGTCAAATAATGAAGGAACTATTCATCCAGAATTAACATTTGATTATTTGATGGGAAAAGATTTTGTTAATTATGTTAGGAATTCTTCTTTGTTGATGGTTGGATGTGGAGCTATTGGATGCGAAATGCTTAAAAATCTAGCTCAATTTAATTTCTGTACAGAAGGTGATAGTAAATTGATTATAACTGACCCTGATCATATAGAGATTTCTAATTTGAGTAGACAGTTTTTATTTCGTCATGAACATGTTAAACAATCTAAAAGCAAGGTTGCATCAGAACAGATAAAAAAGTTTAATTCATCGATTAACATTGAAGCTTTAGATCAAAAAATGTGTCCTGATAATCAATCATTGACTGACAAAATATTCATAGAAGATAATATTATAGGGGTTGTAAATGCACTAGATAATATGGCAGCAAGAAGGTACATGGATGATCAATGTTTTAATTTTACAAAACCGTTATTTGAAAGTGGAACTCAAGGTATGAAGGGTAATACTCAACCTGTAATACCATTTGTAACAGAAACTTATAGTAACAGTAATGATTCTGATCAAGAAAAAAGCTTTCCTGTTTGTACAATAAAGAATTTCCCTAATCAGATTCATCATACTATACATTATGCATTAGATATGTTTGATTTCTTTCGAAGGGGTCCTGAGAATGTTAATAAATTTATAGAGGATAAAAGTTTCTTTGATAACTTACCAGGATACGAGAAAGGATTAGCTATTAAGGATGTAAGTATGTTTTTAGATTCAAATTATCCTCCAACATGGAATAAGTGTGCAGTTTGGGCAGGTAGATTGTATTTGGAGAATTTCAGAGATCAAATTTTACAAATTCTATCTAATTTTCCAGAGGAAGGTTTAAACAATGATGGAACACTATTTTGGTCTAGAGGTAAAAGATGTCCAAAACCAAATGAATTAGATATTACTGATGAGAATGTGTTAGATTTTATTGAATCTACTACAAGATTGTTACTATACTCATATGGTATGGATCAAAATAGTTTTTCAAGAGAAGATTTGTTAAGAGTTGAATATGATTTGTATGAATATGAGATAAAAGATATAAAGATTGCCAAAGATGATTCAGAACTTAAAACAATTAAACCAAAGGATGATTCTGAATTACCTGATATTAGTAATTTATCGAGAGAAGATTTATCGAGTGTTAGACTAATGTCGCATGTATTTGAAAAAGATGATGATAGTAACTTTCATATTAAATTTATCCAATCGTGTTCAAATTTGAGAGCATTAAATTATGGAATAACTCCAATATCTTTTGAAGAGACAAAATCAATAGCGGGTAAAATCATACCAGCTGTAGTTACAACAACATCATTAGTATCTGGTTTGATTACAGTTGAATTATTAAAATATTGCTTATATAGAAATGAGAATAATTTAGAAAACTATAGAAGTTCATTTGTAAATCTAGCTACAAACTTGTTTATTTGTTCTGAACCGATAAAATCTCCTATGATAAAAATTGGTTCAACTTCTATAAATTCTTGGAAAAAATTCATAGAGACTAACAATATAACTTTAGAAAATTTTATAAAAAAGTATTCAGATATGTTCATGAACGAAATTACAATGATATTGTATGGAACTGGTATTATTTATGCAGAATTTATGAAGTCAGAAGAAGATATGAGAAAACCGTTAGTTGAACTTTTAAAAGATAAAGTTGAAATTGATATTTCAGATGGAAAACCAATAAATTTAATTATAGCTGGAGATGATGAAGATATTGAGTTTCCATCTATACAAATTAAGATTGATAGTTTATCAGAAGAGTTAAGTTATATGAATTTTGAATGTGAATCTGTATAGAAATAAAAATTTGAATTAATTTATTAAGTAATCTAAAGAATAAAAACATATTTTTTTAATGAAAGTAGTAATTAAAATCAATCATGAAAATTTCGAATATGAAATAAACAAAAATAAAAAGAAAAAGTTGATTGAAGAATTAGATACTGAATCTAAATTAACAAAGTTTCAATCTGATAGCCATAGTGATTATTTGTATTATATGATAAAAGAAGATTTGGGGATTGAAAAGGGAAGTTATTATTTAAAATATAAAAATTGCGAATTATATAATGATGAAAATTTAATGAAGATTTTAAATGAAGACGAACTATGTTATTTAGATCTTGAATGGAATGATTTTTTAAGTAATATTTCAAAGATAGATATAAATAATAAAATTTATAAAATTCCTTCTGAAGTGTTAAATGATTCAAAGTTATTGATAGGTAATTCAGAATCTAATGAAATTATTTATTTTAAGAACAAGTGTTTATTTAAAAATAATTTAATAAATGATTGGATAAGAATTAGTCTAAAGTTAAATAAATATATTAAAGATAATAAAATTCATTCATTTTCAATTCCAAAGCCAATATTAGAAGGTTATTTCTATGAAAACAAAGAAGAAATATTATTAAATTATGTTGGTAAAGATGTAAATAATTTCTTAAATAAACAAAGTTTAGAAAATTTAAAAGATCTTGCAGAAGCTTTTGAATATTTACAAATAGAAAATTTACTTGAAATTGTATGTGCAAGTATAGCAGTTAGATTTGTTCATGGTAAAAATGTAGAAGATATAAAAAAATTAGGAATAATATAACGAGATGTTGAAAAATTAAATCATTCAATAAAAAAATTGATTATTTATTTAAAAGATAATTATCTCAATATATAATGAGTTTACTAGTATCACCTTATAAAAATATAACTCAGTATTCGAAGATTCAGGTTAAACCGAATCAAATGAATAGTGATATTAAAAATATAATAAAGATGACGTTAAGAAAAAAGGTAGAAAAAAAGTGTAATAAAAATGGTTTTATTGATGAAGTTTATAGAATTGAAAATTCAGAAGCAATGGATATGGAACCAGAAAATTTATCAGGGTGTTGTAATTTTAAGGTTTCATTTCATTGTAGAATATGTATTCCAATTGAAAGAACACAATTAGTAGTACAGATCAAAAATCTAAATCAAGTATTAATTTTAGCTGTTAATGGACCAATAATGATATTTATACCAAAAGAGAATATTGATCTTGAAACCTGGGATATTTACGATCATTTTTTACATAAAAAATCAAAACAAACATTGATGGTAAATAGCTTTGTAAAGATTGAAGTAGTAAAAGCTAGAATTAACCAATTAGATTACCAGATAAAGGTTATTGGTAAGTTACTTGATTTTGCGACTGAAGAAGAAGTTCATAATTATTACGGAAATATTGTTGAAACAGAATCAATAATAAAATCTGATCAAGATGAAGGTGATGTTAATCAAATGATAAATCAGGAAGATGAATTAGAAGAAGATAGTGATAGTCAAGATGGAGGGTTTAATCAAGATGGTGGATTTAATGACGAAGAAGAGTTTGATGATTCTGATATATTTATTTAATAATCTAAAGAAAAATTTTTTAGTAAATCTTTTTCCATATTTATTAGTGTATCTTCATCATAACCATAAGAGATCCAATCATTAATATCCATATTAAATTTATTAAGAAATCTATCACGAAGAGATGATATATTTTTACTAAAATTTCTAATGACAGTTTTAAAATTTTTATTTTGAAGTTTTAAAATTTTTATAATATATTTTACAAATTGTTTTGAGTTAAATTCATTTGTGATATCATTATTTTTATTTAATAGTTTTTGGTAACAATACCATATACACCATACTGAACAAAATCCATTTGGATCTCCAATGTTTTTACATGGACTATCTAAATTTTCGATAATTGAAAAACCTACATTAGGTAGAAAATCTTTTGGAGGAATATATTTTATATTTGAATCAATATCAATAAATTTTTGACTAATTAATTTATCTAATAAATTAGAATTGTAATTAAAATTAATAGGAGAATTCGAACCATTAGGTTCAAATCTTTCAACAACGTTATTTTTAAAATCACAAAAAAGAATATTAGTATGAGCACCATTAGACATTTCAATTCCAATAGGTATTACTAAAATATCTTTATTTTTAATATTTATTTTAATTTTTTGATCAAATGTTTCTGGAAATACTATTTTTTGATAAACCCAATAAATCATAATATTATTGAAATTAAATTCATGTGTGTAATCAAGACCAAGATCTAAATATAAATTTTCAAGTTGTGCATTTACTGTTAATGGATATCCAATTAGTAACTTGATATTAAATTTTTCTTTTAATAATAGTAAACCAAATAATGTATCTATTTGATATCCAGTAAAAAAGCAATTATTAATAGCAATACCTGAATCAAAATCATAATCTATTAATTTTTCTTTAGGAATTGATCTGTTATTATTTTTTGAAAAAATTATTTCCTTTATATTTTTAATACAAGAATCGTAATTTAATTCTTTTTTTGAACATTTTATTTCCCAATCATCAAGTTTTTTGAAATTATAAGCTAGTTTATTTTTACTTAGCATATTTTTATTAAAATTAACAAGTGAATTATAATATGATTTATATATTGTATCCATAATAACAGTATTGTTATCTGATTTATAATTTTTAATTAATTCAAATGGAGTAATTTTTTTCTTATTTTTTATAAATATATTAATCTCCTTGTTTTCAAGAAATTCAGAATATTGAATAAATAAATTTCTTTTTAGTAATTGATGAATAATAGAATCTCCATATATATTTTGAATATTTAAATCTGTATTTTCAATTAATATTTTTGTAATAATTTTTATATTATCTGAGCTTGAATATTCATTTCGAATAGTTTCAATAAGTAAGTGTAATGGAGTATAACCATAAATATTAGTGAAATTAAAGAAATTACCATCTATAGTTATACTATCAAGTTTAGTTGTTTTAATAACTTCACTTATAAAATATGATAATAATTCTATATTCATTTCTTTGATTGTAAGATGTAAAATATTATTTCCATAATTATCCTGTTCAAATATATTTGAATTATTTGTTAAATTTTTTATAATGTCGAATGTTTTTTTATTTTTAGGAAATTTATCTATGTTTGATACTAAAAGTTGTAAAGGTGTAAGTCCTTCATCGTTTGTTTTTTCATTATAATTAATTTCTATTTTTTTTGTATTTATAATATTTTGAATAAATTCTATAATTTCAATCGAAAATGAAAGTATTGATAAATGTAATATGTTTTCACCATTATTATTTGTTTCACTTTTAAAATATTTTCTTATTTTCATTAATTTGTTTATAAATTTTATCCTATCTACTTTAAAACAGTATGATATTATATTATCACCATTTTTATCCTTTATTTTTTCTATATCTATAAATTCACTTTGGTATTCATCTTTATTGTTTTTATCTAAATAATAATTTGTTATTAAATCTAGAGCATTATTATTATCAAATAATATACAGTAGTATAAACAAGTTCTTCCGTGTATATCTTGTTTGTCAATAAGATTAACACCATATGTCATTTCTTTTTTATTTTTATCTAATAATAGTTTAATAATGTCCAATGAATCTTTATTATCAAATTTAATTAAATTATATAGAATTGTGTTACCATTAGTATCAATGATATCTATTGATATATTTTGATCTAATATTCCTTTTATAAAATTAATATTCTTTGATTCAATTACATATTCTATAAAATAACCTTCATTATCAAATTTAAAATTAAAATTAATTTCACTAGATTTCGATTTTTGTTTTTTAATTAGTCTAAATAGATCTTTTATCATTTTAATATAATAATTTAGATAATTAATATATTAAAACCTCTAAGTTAAATTAAAATATAATATCATATTTACCAGCTACAACTGTTCTATAATCAATTCCTTTACCTGATGTAGTGTTATATCTCTCGATTCTAAAAATATCTCCGGGTGAAGCACCGTAGTATCTACTCATTATATCGTATTCAAAAATTTTTTTAAAGTTCTTTTGGTTAAAATGTTTTAAAAGTTCATCCTTTTCTTCAGTTGTAAGTAGATGATGAATAGGTATAATATCTTTTGATGGTATATCTTCTAGTAGTTCATCTTCAGAGAATACTTCAGTATTAGGGTATTGTTCTCTTGATTGCTTAAATACTTTTTTGCTTTGTTCTGTTAATATTAAAAATTTCTTATTATTAATATCATTTTTTAAAAATTCATCAACTTGTGATCCTTGAGATATGGAATTAAGTTTACTTGCTGAAATATATATTTGGTAAATATTATTTGTAGTTTTTTCTTTTGATCCATTTTCAACGTCACCTTTTACATTTAATATTGTATTTGTAATTATAGAATTTGTTATTGTCGATAGAACCTTTTTATGATCTTTGATATAGTTTCTTCTTTCAAACAATACTAATAAATTTTTTAATACAATAGAATTTAATTCTTTTGTACTGAATTCAACATTTGTGAGACTCATTATATAGAATTAAGGTTCCTCTTTAACTAAATATTGATCAATTTTTATTCATTAAAAAGATATTGTTATTGCTATTTTGCAAAATGGCAAAAGCAGATTTGTTACAATCGAAGATTAACAATACAAATACTTTGTTGAATCAAATTAATCTCTATCAAATTTTCCATCGAAATGATCAATAATTCTATAAAATCCTAATGGAAATAGACAATGCCAAATAACATGACCATATTGAGTAATCTCATTACAAAAATTTTCAGATATAATCCATGATAAAGCTCCAACTGCAGAGGCAAACAAAGAGCTATATAGATAATTTTTATTTATATCAAAGTTATCACTTATATAATATATTAAATATAGGGTAGGAATTAGGTATATAGCAAATATATTAGGAAACAAGTAGTCAAGATCAGGAAATGTATTAACTGAAGTAAATATAACACAAAAGTAAAGGTTTAATGTTTTTAGAAAATTCTTTTTATTTTTTGTAAAATTGTTATTTAAAAAATAAATATTTAGTAAATAGTTGATCCCAAAATAATTAGCTAATATCATTGAAATTTCATCAAGATGTTTACCTAACCAATTTAAGTAATAGTGGTATATAAAACTTGCAAATCCATTAAAAACTAATAGATATTTAACATTAACTAATTCATGGGATAACGGAGTTTTAAATAAAAATGGAATAATACTTATTACTAATGATGAAAAAGAATTCCAAATTTCTGGTGGAATAAAATTGTTTAATCTTGATTCACAAAAATTATGTGTGAAATCCATATAATATAAATAAATAACATTTCCTTTTAATGTTTTTCTAATATATATTAAATAGGCATGGAATGGGAGTTTTGTAGGTATGATGTACTTAATGACCTTAGTGGCCAGGGTTTAGTTCAAGATGTTTTTGTCGATTTGACAGATTCATCTGGAATTTATAATAATCCATTTTCTATTTTATTTAAAACAAGTGATATTATTTCAAACACAAATAATGGATTATCAATAATGAGAGAATACGCAGATGTTTTCGAGAATAAATTAGACTTGGATTGTCAAGAAAAAGATGATATTTATTTTTACAAAGGAATGATTGAAGATTCTTATAGATATCACATAAAAAGTTTTGATATAAAGAAAAAAAAAGCTATTTTTGATTTAAATGAAATATTAGAAAATAGTATTTTTAAAAAAAAGGGTACTCCTTTAAAAGTTGTAACAATCGATAAAAAAACAATTGTTTTGTTTGAAGAAAGTTTCAATAAAATAAGAAAGCATATAACTGATGAATCTAAAAATAAATCAAAACCGGTTTGGATTAAAGATAATCATCTTGAAAGATTAGAAAATTTAACTAATGAAATGATAAGAATTTTTAAGTATCATTACGAAATAAGTTTATTTTTTTTAGAATCTGTTTTAAGGGAAATACAATTTTATAATATTAATATTTAAAAAGTAGTCAATTTTTTTAGTTATTATGGAAAATGATAATATGTTAGTTGCCGATAGTAAGGTTAGTATACTATCAAATGTAAAGTTTCCTAAGGAAATTAAATGGAATGGTGAGAATGAAAAGATTTTAAAAAATTGGGCAGATAAAGGATTATGTTTTAAAACTATGCATGATAGGTCAGCAAAAAAATACTGGTGTTTAAATGCATGGTTTTCAATTCCAGTAATTATTATATCAACATTAGCAGGATCAGGTAATTTTGCTCAATCAAGTTTTAAACCTGCTTATGCTGAAATGTTAGTCTTAGTAATTGCAAGTTCAAATATTTTTTGTGCTATATTATCAACTATTGCACAATATATAGGTGTTGCTGGACTACAAGAAGGACATCGTTTTTCTGCATTATCATGGGATAAATATGCAAGATCAATACAAGTTGAATTAGCAAAAAATAGATCTGAACGTAGAGATGCATCTACATTTATTAGTAAAGCTGAAGAAGATTTTAATAGATTAATGGAGATATCTCCACCTTTTGGAAATGATATTATATCTTGGTTTAATCATTTAATTGATACAGGAGATTTTGATGAAAGTAAAAAATATATGTGTGGACCCTGTTGTTATGAATGGTTTTGTTTTCCATGTGGTTGTAAAGGTTGTTTAAATCCAAAATGTATAGAATATAAATGTTGTGGTTCTACTTGTTATAGGGTTGGTTTTGATCAAGAAAGTGATACAGAATCTGATAGTGAGTCATCTGAAGAATACGGTACAAAAAGGATAAAAAATGATAATGAAAAAATAGATCAATATATGAAGAAAAAAGATTATATTAAAGCGTGGAAATATTTAGATTTACCTGATATATTAGGAAGAATGAAACCAACAACGATTGCAGATCCTTCAAATGATCCAGCAAGAATAAAAGAAGAATCAAAACCTGTACAAACTTTTGATGAAAATAATATTACTACTATCGATAAACCAGAAGATAAATATAGAATTTTAAATGATAATTTAGTTTAATAATATTTTAAAGCAATAGCACCTCCATAATTTTTGTTTAGTGTTATACCATAGTCACCTGCTTCAAGGGGCTGAACAATTGTAACTTGAATATTTGAGATGAGTTCTTTAGACTCTTCTGAACTATTAAAATTCGTAAATAATTTAGGATTAATAAAAAGATGTTTTACCATGTAATTATTTAATCCCCAACTAACTTCTTTAGTACCAAATAAAAATTTTTCATCATATTCAGGATTATTTATGTTATCCAGAACAATAGATTTAAATTTTAGTTGATTTTCTTTTATTTCATATTTACTTATTGAATCTATAACTTCGCTTTTTGATAAATTTTTATAAATAATAATTTGTGATAGTGAATTATTAGATGATAACTTTTTAACTAATGGATTTAGTCCATATAATACTATTGGTTTATGTTTGGTAATTAGTGTATCGACTATTTCGTCATTAACAGTATGATTTTCTAAAGTTTTAGTTTTTGTAGAATCTAATTCATTAACATAAAATGTATTTTTATCAAATTTAAATACTGTTCTTACTTTATCTATAGATATTAATTCATTAATAAATGATTCAATTGATTCATGAGTACCATCATATTTTTCAATATCTATTCCATTTTGAATAAATATAAATTTGCTAAGGTTCCATTCTTTACAAAATTGTATGTCTTTTTTTGAAATTTTGAATAAATTTATTGATTCGTTTAATATTATAAACTCATTTATTTCTTCTTCTGGTTTAAATTTATTTTCAATAGTAGTTTTTAGTTTATGTAATCTATCATTAATCTTCTTCTTTTTATATCCATCTATTGATTTTTTGTTTATATTTTCTATTTTTTTTACTATTTGATTAAGTATTTCTTCGAATTTTGATTCATATATTAAAATAGTATAAGAAAATTTATCTAAATTATCTGTCCTAAGAAACATATTAACTTTTTGGCAAAGATCCATACTCTCAAAGTTGTGTAAAAAAATTATTTAATTTCAATTATTTTTTCTAATTTTTTGTATATGTATTATTTAATTAATGGAAAATTTGTAGAAATGAAAGATAATGAAGAGAAAGAAGGATTCGCTAATAATGATTCTTCTTCAGAAAATAATGATGATGGATTAGCGTTGTTAGGTAATTTAAGTCTTGATGGTGTAGTTTCTGCAAAAGGTTTCTATTTAGCAGATGGTAGTAAAATACCAGAAGTTGTTAAGCTCCCAAAAAATATGAATATCAAAGGTAATAAAGTAGGTCTAAATGTTAAAGAACCTGAATCTGATTTACACATGAAAGGTGAATTTAAGATAGAAGGAAATGATGGAAATACACAATTTAATATTGGTAATGATAATGTAAATATAATTAATGGTGTAACTACTTTCAAGGGTTCTAGTATTTTCGATCCTCAGCAATTAGAAATTAAGTATAAAAAAAATGATAATAATAAAAAAGGTTCTTCTACTTATTTTAATTATCAAAAAAGTGGAAAAAATATAATATCTGGTAATACCGATTTTTCTGATAATTTAACTGCGAATGATGTTACTGCTAACAATATTTCTTCTAAAGTATTAGACTCAGATAAAATTAATGTAAAGAATTTTAGTTCTAAAAATTCAATTAATTCACCAGAAGTAATTACAAATAAATTAAAAACAGATACTATTAAAGCTAATTCTGCTAATATTACCGGTGATGGGAGACTAATAAAATTAGACGGTAAAGAAAAAACTATTATTGGATTTGACAGAAATGATATTCAATTAGCAAATGTTGGTTTCTTAAAACCTGAAAATAATGATTTCTATATTAAGGGAAATACAGATAAGGGTAAAATAAGATTATCAGTTGGTTCAAATGGAACCAAAAATAACAATCTTGTTATATCAAATAACGGTAATGTTGGTATATCAAATGATGATCCAGAATATAAATTAGACGTAAAAGGTACTGTAAAAGCTAAAAAGTTTGTTAATGAATCAGGAGTAGATATTTCAAGTCCTAATTTTGATAAAAAATTAACATTAAATGATGGTATGAGTATTACTGGTGGTAGAACTTTTATTTCAGATAAGGAAGATTATGGAAAATTGAGATTGGGATCATATGATAATAAACCAGGTATTTTCTCTGAAGATAATAAAGATTTAGTTTTAGGTGTTGATTCTGATAAATCTGTAAATATTGGTGGAAAAGGAAATTATTTTAATATATCCGGTTCAGGTGATTTAAGTGCTAAAGGTGACTTTATGTTAATAAATAAAAAAGATGGTGCTAAAATACAAGGTGGTAACGAAAATCATGCAATATATTTTAATAACGGATTTAATGGCGAAAAAAATCAATTAGGTTTTCATGGTTATGATTCTATTAATATGTATACTGGTGGTGATATTGATAAACAAAAGAAAAGAATGTCTATAGATAAAGATGGTACTACAACATTTTATGGATCTGTTAAAGCAAGTGATTTTTTAGATGCAAATGGAAATAAGATAAATTCAAATAAAGAAAAGGAATTGAAAAAATCAATTGATAATGTA
>JACKZZ010012240.1_pt1 | contig 29326 bp, 11 predicted proteins | sample 8027871 | NCBI WGS metagenome assembly JACKZZ01 (sample SAMN15724774, study PRJNA655200) | protist metagenome | isolation source: fluorescence activated cell sorting (FACS) single amplified genomes of... | place: USA: West Boothbay Harbor, Gulf of Maine | collected 2000-07-19
GCTTTTGCAACAGCAAGCAGAGAAAGAGAAAAAAGCCATGGAGGAAGCTGTCGCCCGTGAAAGAGCAGAAGCAGGGAAAGCGGAAAAGGCAAGGCAGCTATTGAAGAAAAAGTTAGCAGCAATGGAAAATAAATTATTAATCGGAGGTGAGTTGATGGACAAAGCGGCAAAGCAAGAATATGAATTGAGGCAGGCTCAAATTGAATTGGAAGAGCGAAGAAGGCAAGAGCAAGAACTTGCACGCGAGCTAGCTGAACGCGAGGAGGCAACAATGATGGTGGAAGAACAGTTTGCCAGTTTATCTGAAGAAGTTGATGTGAAAACAAAAAAGTTGAAAAAGGTTTGGCAAAAGTACCAGCAAGCAAAAGAGGAAATTAAGGATATGGGAGAAGAGTTTGGCAGAGAACGGGAGGACATGTTAGACACGATCCGTGATTTACAGCGGCAATTAAAACTGAAAGATATGATCTTAGATAATTTTGTCCCTCCAGATGAAGTAGAGCAATTAAATCGACGAGCGACGTGGAATGAGGAAAATGAATCATGGCAAGTAGCAAGGCTAGAAATAGCTGGCAACAAAATACGAGGCCGCAGGCCATTGTCCGCTAATAATTCACGCAGACCAGAAAGTGAGTTTGCAAGGCATCGTAAGCAATACGATAACAATCCACGTTATCGCGGCGACAACATTGTGAATTTTGAGCTGGACATGCCCCAGCGCACTACGCATGACTACGAGGGACCTGCGATGTCACAAAGAGTGCAAGCAGCTTTAAACGCTGCTTTGATTGGAGAAGAAGATGAAGTTACTTTCCAACCACCAGAAAATTTGCCGAACGCAACCAACTTTAACCCATATTTAAATTATAATGGCGAAGACGGAAGTAACGAAGGCGGTAGTGAAAGGAGAGAATATAATGAAGATACGCGTGATAGGGGAGACAGAGGTGGCCGCCCAAAAAGCGGCAAGCGGTCACGACGCCCTCGTACAGCGGACCGGCGGAGGCGTAGAGATGGTCGTAGCCGCGACGATGATAGCGAGGGTAAAAAGGGCGGTGATGATGTGTATGAGAGAGAAAATCGTGAGAGAGATCTTGAAAGTCAATTTCCAAAATCAAGGGGCTTAGTTGGTCGTTAAAAATATGTAAGCCTTACGAGGTATCTTTTTAGCGGGTTTAATATATTTTTTTATCTTAGTTTATACTTTTCTAAGTTCAGTAGGAAGTACGAAGTAATGATTTTACAAAATACGAGAGAAGAAATTTTACATTTTTTAAATAAAATATATTACGCGCCGCGTATATGACCGTCCTTATTCCTTATTAAGTTCAAAAAACAAATACCAAGTATCATAAGATTTTAAATTTGATCCTTGAAAATAATAAAAAAATAACATGTTATTTTTTTATTATTTTTTTATATAAAAATTAAAACTCGATTTTTAATGCGCCTTAATATGATGTGTAAGTTATGCATGGTATGTGATTATTCGTAGACACTATTCTAAGTATCAGACACGACGGTTAAATTATGACAAATTTAGCTGGGTTTCCAAAAACCATACAAAAAACAACGACAATGGGTATAAAGCTAGAACACCCCAAGCATCGCTCATGTAATGGTATTTTTTAAATGAATATATTACCATAACAAATTGAACAAGTACAATTACAGTTGTTTCTGCACTAAATTCCCAATACAACTTTTTGAAATAAATCAATGCCATGAAAATACCAAGACAAAATGTATTGTTCATACACGCAGCGCCTTGTAAAGCTGTTAATGATGTTGTTATTGTAGTGGAGGTTTTCTTTTGTGCGTAATTATATGCAGCAATTAGCTCACTGGCATTGGATGCTAACGGTGCAAGAACAAATGATACATAGAAAGGACTGATACTCATACGTTTCCCAAAGGCACTAAACACATCAACCATTGGATCGGAAAATAACAATACCATTGTGGTTCCTAAAAGCATCATCCATAAACTGCGATATAAAACGTTACGAGAAAACGCTTTCGGGTCTGATAATCGTAAACTTTCTAAGTCTTCAGGAATTTCCGGCTCCTCATCATCCTCGGCATCTTCATCGTTGTCCTCATTTTGTTCCATTGCATAATTTATCGATCCAGCATTTTTTCCTGCTTGGTCTGCCTCTGTATTACGAGCAACTAAACTACTAACAACTGCTTGAATTTTATTTAGAAACTCTTGAAATTGTACACTACCATCACCATCGACATCGATCAGTAAATACGCTTGGTGCAAATCTTCTGAAGTAAATCTGATCCCCAAGTCTTTCAACATCAACCCCATTTCCTTTTCTGACAGTTCACCATCACCATCATCATCGTACTTTTTAAAGCACGAGCGTAGCATGGCCTCTGTAGCAGCATTTATTGTTGCATTTCCAGACTCTTCTAATGCGGAATATTGGTTACTTTCTCCGCGTTGTGTATTCCCACTTGTTAAAAATGCAGCCAATGACACAGAACCCTCCGCAATAGCTTGTTCCTGCAAATTTACAGTTTTATGGACGTTTGAATCCGAGGAGTGATGTTCACCATCGTCTGCCAATTTTGCTTGAAACCACAAGTAGACACAGAAAAATATAAATGATAAAATCATGCCTAGTAATGCCCATCCTGCCTCTCCTTCAGCAACTTGTTCGTGGTCATCTTTATTACCAATGAAAATAAATGCAGGAATTTGAATGACCAAATAAATGCATGCAGTCGCAAGCATAATACGCCCGCTCAAGATCATATTGCGTTGCTTTGGAGCAACACCGCTACCTGACATTGACCACATAGTATTTGAACTAGATAACCTCTTGCCCGTGGTTTTGTATTTGGGTACGCCTTTACTATTTGTATCAACTCTGCCAGCTAGGATAGATAGATACCAAGGAATAGTTAAAAGCATAATTGTACTGCCTGCTAACCCACCAATTCCAACATTTAACTGCTCTTGTGCGCCTGGTCCCAGGCCACTAAATAATACAATAGCACCATCTGGGACTGCTCCTAGTATTGGCAATACTATAGACCCAACTAATTCACTTGATATGTATTCTGGCACCAATAGCAGCAGTTCACTCCCATCTGAGATCAAATTAGAGCCTTGATATAAGACCATTGCGTAAAAAATAAATAACCATAGTAATTGCACAAAACCAAACATATCGTGGGGTAGCTGTTCAACGTCTGGAAATAACTTTGCCAATATAAATTCTGTTGGTGGACAAGTACAAGTATCAATAATCATGCCGTTAATACACTTTGGGTTACTGATAGTTTTGACTCCTTGTAGTATACAAGACGAGGTGGTATTTGGTATCAGCATCGTCATCTTAAAGTTGCTTGTGTTTATTGCCTGTAAATTTGTCTGTATCCAACAAATGTCGTTATTGACACTATTAAATGTATTGCGTGTGAAATTGGATACGTAGGGTGAAAAGTGGGGTATATATCAAGTGGGAAGAACAACGAAGGAGAAAGAGGACGGAATGATATAGATACAAAATATTATTATACAATATATAATAATAAATAATAGTAACATTAAACAGCATTGAATTGATGAAGTATTTTAATCCAAATGATTTATTATTATTACACATATAGATTTTGAAAGCGGTGCTGTGTACCTGCTATTGTTACCTTCAATTGTGGTGTGACTCCGTTCTATAATCGGGGAAAAGAAACCGAGAGTTAGAGTAAAATACTGGTGGTACCTGTATAAAATACTGGTGGTAATTAAATACGTAATCAACAATATTGGTTATTGGTGTAAACGTGTAAACAAGAAAAACGTTATGCCCTTTTTTCTGATTCTGCAAAAAAGGAAAAGAGCAATTATAAATATAGCACACCTAATACAGTAAGAACAATAGATTATGGTTTGCTCAAATGGTGCATGGTCCCATTTTCTCCCGAAATATCTTAACAATGGCTTTAAACTAAGAATGTTGCTGTTTTTATAATTGTGTTTCTTTTTATTTCTTATTCAGAAAGAATAACAAGTATCATGTTGTCAAGTGTCTTTTTGGGTAAAAATTCGATAAAAAGCACGAAGAAATCATTATTATTTGTGTAAATATGTAAATATAAATAATGATAATAAAATTATAATAATAATAAAACTTATCAACAATAAAAAAAATAACAACAAATAATAATATTATTATTAATAATAATGATAATAAATAAATAAAAAAAATTAATATTGTTGTTAAGTATGCACGTATCACATCCATCATCAAAATATTATTCAAAGTGGAACATGATGATGAACGAGAACGAGGCAGTCGCAACATTCACATCATCGTTTTGCATATTATTCAAACCACAAAAACAGTCATGTCTGACACTATTGCAGTTTATAGGGAAGAGTATTTAGCAATACGGTTTGCTGTAGTCGTTGAGTCGTTTATTATATTTGCATACATTGTACATAAACTTGTATACCATAGACACCATATACACCATCATGCAAAAATGGCACACTATAACACAAAGAAGAAAATACGTGATTTGCATTATAATACAAAGTTGCATATTGCAAAAGCTAGGACACGTTTCAAAGTAGCACGAGCATTAAACTCGTCGCATGATTTTGATGCACGTTTAAAATCACCGCCGCAACCTAGGCGTATACCTGGGAACAATAATAAAGTTGCACCTGCTATGGAAAATAGCAACAACAATAGAAATAGCCCAACAAAAAATAGTCCCCAAAAAGATAATGGCAGCCCAACGAAACCAAGTCCTGTGAATAAAATTGTAAAGCAGAGCGATCACCCATGGTATATCGCCCCGTCTGAATTGAAGCTGAGAATGAAGAAACCTGTTGCAAAAGGAACTTTTGGATGTGTGTATATAGGTGAATGGTTAGGCTTAGTTGTCACCGTGAAAGAAATTGAAGTCAAAACTGACCAAAATAATGCTAAATGTAAAGCTTCTTTAAAAGCATTAACAGAAGAAATACACAAGTTATCGGAAATTCGACACCCAAACATCGTCATATTTTTGGGTGCGTGCGTATCACCAAAATGTTACATTGTAATGGAACATTGTGCACATGGCACACTGAAAAAATGGATGGCTGCACAAGTTAAAGAAAGCATACCTGTAGATATGAAAATTGTACTAGATTTTTTGTCTGATATAGCTAGGGGTGTACGGTATGCACATGAAAAGTACAAAATGATCGTAAGGAATTTGCAAAGCTCAAAAATATTTATTGACGAACATTTACAAGCAAAAATTAGTGTAACATTTGGCATGTCTCATAAGTTAAGTGGTTTTAAAGACGATGAATATCCAGCATGGAGTGCACCAGAAATTTTACGTGGGGAAGATTACAATGAGAAAGTTGATGTCTTCAGTTTTGCAATTGTTATGTGGGAACTATTAACGCGTTTAAAACCATACGCGGATGTTCCAGAGTTAAAGAAGTTTAAAATACCACACGAAGCAATTGCGTTTGCCGTTGCCAAACATGAGATGAGACCAGAAGTCCCAGAGTGGTGCCCCAAACCGTTAGAAACATTAATGATGCACTGTTGGTCGGATGATAGTTACGCTAGGCCAGATTTTAATGGCATAATACAATATTTAAACCGTATGAAGAAGGCAAAGGAAGTATTAGCAGCTCATGATGCAAAATACGGCCCAAAAGGCTCAATAAAAAGCATTCACTCGCCTGTTAATTATCATAGCCCACCTGGAACAACGGCTAAAAAACAGACATATGTCAAAGGCCCAACAAAAATTCCTACACCAGGTGGGTATATTATTTTACATACATCTTAATATCATAAAACTTTCTTATAAAAGATGGTTTTGACGGCGCATATCATATCATAGACATTTTATCTAGAGAGGGAAAAATGCATTCCGTATGTACGTATAAAGTTTATGCACACATTTAAGTTAATGAAAAATGATATTTTTTAATAATATTTATATATATATATATATAATATATTGTCTGTAAGTGATCATTTTTTTAGGTGTTTATTACTAACTCTCATATCAACGAATATTTATATAAACTTATATACGAATTTCTTATCCAATATGCAGCATGTGCAGTGATACCCCATTAATTTTTTGAACCTTTTTTACTTTAGATATTTGTTTATATTCATCATAGTTGCTAAATGTATTGATTGTTGTTGCTGCTGATGGTGTTGAAAGTGTTGGGATGCGAATTGAATCGTCGCCAATATCATAGCCATTTGATCCAGTCGTTTCAAAAGTAGCAGTATGATCATCAAAAATAGATTTTGGTGACATTTCTTCAAATTCATCACTATCATACAATCTCTCATCATATGTGGATTTGTTATTTTGTAATGCTAGTTGTTCCAAGAGTCGATTGGATTCTTGTTTTAGTGACACTGGACTTTGTTTTATTATTCGCATTTTATTATGTCTATTGCCACCGTATGCGTTGCTGTTATTGCTATTCGTGTTGGTATTGCTTGGCGAAGGACGAAATGGCGACGTAGTGGGTCTAGTTGGAGACTTCTTTAATCCTTCACGTTTTATCAATGGTGCTACATTCCACCCTTTGTGCTCTACATTTAACTTGCACATATAGATGATCTTTTTTTCCATTTTCTTTCTCTCAGCTAACCATTCGTCTTTCACATAAAATGGACCTTGGTCGTTTAATCTACGCTGAAAGTGATGATTATCAAGTGCCAACCTTTCGGCTTCTTTGCGCCTTCTTAATGTATATGGGTTTGTCTCTTCTGAATGTTTCAACTTTCCACGCTCTGCATTCCATTTTTTTGGTGTATATGTAGGATGGACATGTTTTTTCATTCGTTCAACAGTTATTTGATTGTCAAAATCGATATCTTTCAGAACTTTCATTCGTTTATATGTATATGGGTTCACTAGCCTCAATTTCTTTTGTTCTAAATATTTTACATTATTTTCAGCAAGGTCAAATGTCGCCTTTGCATTTATTATATTACTTGCATTAATTACATTATCAACAACAATTTCATCAAGTCTCTTTTGCCTTCTTGCTGTATATGGATTCGATAATATAGCATTGTTTGTCTTCTTTCTCCACTCGCGCCATTTTTTTCGTTGATATGTCGCTGGAGTTTGTTTTAGTCTACGATGATAGTGATGGTTATCTAGCTTTAACCATTTATTATACTTAACGCGTGCAGGTCCATTTATAGTTTTAAAATGCCGGTACTTTGATTCTAGCCTATGATCAACCATGGATTTATTTGCAGATTTCATACGCTTTTCTAGTATTTTATTTTCATTTTCATGATACTGTTTTTCCAATTTTTCCATCAACCGTTTTTTTCTATCAACTCTACGTATAATTTTTCCACGTTTTATATTGTACGAATGCGGCAAAGTTGTATCAATGCTACATTTTGTTTTGCGGATACGTCGCCTCCGCTCATTTTCCTTTTCCTTTCTCTGTTTTGCTGTTACTTTTGGCTCGCTGCCATTGCCAAAGCTTCCTGCCGGCATAAACTATCGTTTTTATTTAATTATTATGTTTTCTTTAGATAGCGTCTGGATCATGCAAGGCATCAAGAAAATAGTCTATCGTTTCTATTAACTTTTTAGGTTTTCTTTATCATGACTTCTCTATATAGCTACTGGAACATGTAAGGAACAATCGACAGAAGTAGAGGGAACAACTGATTTATTTATTAATAATAATAATAATAATAATAATAATAATAATAATAATAATTATTATTATTATTATTTATTATTATTTACTATCTCATCGATGATCGATCTCTCGTCCAGTTTCTTTGTTGATATTAATATTAAACTAGTGTTAAATACTAGTGTTACAACTAGGGCATAAGGCAATAAGTTAAATTAAACAACCCTTTCGTCTAATTCCATTTGTATATTCGTTCTACACTAAAGTATCTCTGTTGTGTTACCACGTGATTACTATCAAACGTTATTTTCACGTTCTTGCCAATCCTGCCTATTCTGTTCTTTTGATCATGATTTTTAGTATCTACTTCATGCCGCTGCAAGGCATGTTTCCTAAACAATCTCAAACGTTTCAATTAATCAATAGTAAAATTAATTACTTTATGCAAATTAGGATAGGTTTCGTTATAAATCCATACCAAAGGCTTCAGTTGCGATTATTTTTGTAGCAAATATTTGATAATTGGCATAACGGCAACAACGCTTGTATTTAATCAGTTACACTTCCCACTAAACGCTAGCGACGAGCGATGAGTCATTCTCCATTGTCAATACGAAATACGAACGACTCTAACCACACCCTATTCTAAGAAGTATACATTTTGTACCTAAAAATTCTATAGAAACAATCAATCACTAACAAGTAACAAGTATAATATCAACATCAAAAAAAAAAAGTGTTTTCTATAGAGTTCAGATTTCGAGATTATGGAATATTTGAAAAGCTTTAATTAACTTAAGTGAAAATATTATGTTCGGCTTTTTTTACTACCAAAAAGTTAGAAACATCTCGTTTTGTCATTTTGGTTACATATAAGTACAAAATATGTTGATAGATATTATTTTTGTCCTCTTCCATAATGCTGTTACAAATTACTACTAACTTTTTAATAATACCACAATATAAAAGACGAGTTTCTTCTTCTTTGTTTAAAGTAGTATTAGTAGTAATATATGAATGTATTATAAACTCACAGTCTTTTTTACTGCGGCATGAGTTTGCAATCCGAGACACCAAAACAACAAAATACAACAATATACTTATATAGCAATTGTATATTACGCTACCTAGCTAGAATTTCTGAGGTTATTTGCATCAGGAAATATATTGATAGCGATATAGAGAATGGATGGACGCGACCCTAAAGTACATGCGAGAGAGGAAAAGGTTAGAATAGGACGTTTGTTAAAGGCAAAAAAATCAATTGATAATGAAATGCCAAAAGGTTTACGGAAAGGCAAGGGTGGGAAAGTTTTTCGTAAGCGGGATGCAAAAAAAGAAATGAAAATGAAAGCAATGCACGAATATATGAAAAAAGAGAATCAAATATTGAAACAGCGTGTTAAAGATATGATAAAAGCAGAACAAAAGAAACGCAGCACACATATAGCCTTTCGAAGTGTAAATGAAGTTATACAAGCAAAAGAAAAACAAAGAATAAAACAGGATAACGATATATTAAAACGAAATTTAGCCAACTCAACTGCATTTTACGATGTTGCAGCAATAGAACGAGATACTGCTAGAATGAAAAAACAATGGGAGAGAAACCCATTCACAATATTACGACAAAAAAATGCGAAAAAATTAAAGAAAGAAAATAAAATTAATAGAGAAAGGCTAAAAAAAAATGGCAAAGCGTTTTACAACGTAAAGGAGTGGGAAGCGGATGTGAAGCGGATGAAAGGCAAGCTATTGAAAACGGAACCAACTTGGAAAGTAAGACAACGGGAAATAAAGCGGGAAAACAAAATAAATGCAGCACGATTCAAAAAAAATTCTGCCGCATATTATAATCCTGCTGAATGGGAAGCCGATGTTGAAAAAATGAAAAATAAAATAATAAAAGGTGTGCCGCAGTGGAAAATACGTGAACAAAAGTTGCGACACGAAAATGCATCTTTTTATAAGCGCTTAGCTAAAACTAAACCATTAGTCGGTAGTGTTGAAGAATGGGATAAAGACCGTGCACGAGTAGAGGAACAAATTGTTTGGACATGCTCGTTAAAGAGTGGTAGATTAGGAAGAAACGTCGCCCCACTGTTAAATAACGCGGCCGCTTTACAAAATAATAAAAGTAATCCAAATTCACCAAGAAAAATGTATTCACCGCGTAGACCCCAATCAACAAGCAAAACCCCCCGAGGGACGTACCGTAGAAAACAATACGCAAAATTTGGTGTGACGCCAAAAGGGCGAAATCGTCCTGCAAGTGCTGGAAGAAGAAAGAAAAATCGTAAAAACTATATGCTGTTGGGGTACTTGTAAAATATTGGGATACACCTTCAAGATTGTGTCGTATAATAAGTTATTATACACACTTTTAATAATTAAATGCGCCTCTCTTTCTCTATTTTTTCAATTCCTTTGTTTTTTCGTTTTTGTCTCTAAACATTTTCATCATTTAATCCTTCTTCAATCGGCATGACGCTAACTTTCTTTTGTTTTTTTGCTCCTTCTTTAGGAAAAAAATCTTCATATTTCTCCATATCAGCTAGATTAACATTTTTCCCTTCTTCTTCTAAAATTGTTTTAATAATTTCACGCTGTGTGACAATTTCGGTTCCGTGTTTACGCCTATGGAAACGCCCTTCTATTTCCATGATACGTTTGCGTTCATTTTTGTCCGATAAATGAGAGAAACCTTGCAAACAATAATATATTTTTTTATGCATCTCGCTACGATGTATAAATGCACCCATTTCATGATCACTTTGGTATACCCCCTTTAAGCACCACAACATTAGTTCTTTTTCATTTAATTTAATATTATCTAGCGTTGTTTTTCTAGGCATTTTTGACCCACTAGCTTTTTTGATAACGCCTAAAAATAAACAACTTTCTTCTAAGGTTGGTTCGTATATTTTTTCGGGGGCAAAATATGTTAGTAGATTATGCAATTCCTCATACCCAATCAAATTGTTTTTGACATTAGAATATATTTTATATGATTTATGTAAAAACGTAACCTTCGCTTCATATGAACGTATCACGGTACGAATATATAAACGAAATTTCCGGCATTGCAATAATTCTTCCTCTGGCGTTAAACGGGTTGCAGTGTTGTTGCCATTGGGGTCAAATGCTATAGATGATGATGACGATGTTAAAACACTCGCATCACTATCAGTATTATTTATATTGCTCCTTTTGTTGGCGGCAGCAACATTTTTATTGTCGCTATTGTTGTTATCAAATCGTGTAAATTGCTTTACATAACTAACCATATCGTCTACTGGTGCTACTAATGATTTCGGCAATTCTATTTGTTTGCCATTTTCTATCTTTATCATTTTTAGCACAATATCCATATATTTTTTTTCATTAACAACCATTCTTTTATTGTTTCTCTTTCCTTTTAATGGTTTGTATTCAGATGGTTTGCCATTCATTATGTTAACCAAACGCCTCATTTCGTTTTTGGATGGCGGAGAACGTTTTACAGATGCCAATATTGATCCTATAACTAATCGAAACCGATCTGAGCTATAAGTATGTACATTGTTACGCAGACCATCTTTGTAAATTTTAATAAATGCCAACTTTAAAATGTCATCATTTGGTAACTTTTTTTTAATGCGTGGTAAAGAGCGGCGTCGAGATAATGTATGAATCTTTCTATGAGTTTGGTTTCCCACGCCTGATAGTGTATGATGACGTTTTGGCTTGTTACCATGATTTGTACTGTATTCATTGTCCGAGGATTTATGTAACGTATTACTCGGAACGATGTGAGATGACATTGCTTGGCGTTGACTTTTGATATTGATATTATTTTCACTTGAACGCTTTTGTCTATGGTTTCGATGTAAACCTTGCAATCGTTTTAACAATGCGGACGCGTCTTCTTTATTCGGTACTTTTGGTGACGGTAATGGCTGTCGTATTAAACTATCTTTCTTGGGACTTAACATTGATGACTTTAATAACGCTGGGGTATGGTTTAATGGTTTTAATCTATTTTGTGAACTATTGCGGTTCATAATACTGCTGTTGTTATCCTCGCGACTATGTGTTGGCGAATTCCCAGTCTCGAGTTGGTCTAACAAATTACTATCGTCCGCACTTTCGTCAGTGTTATGATCTTTTCTACGCATAGTATGCGGAACAATATTTACATGGTTGTCATTTTTGGCATTGTTTTTATTCTTTGTACAATTCAATTTATTCAATGTACCCCCCATACTGAAGTTTAACTTCAATTCTACGCAATGATAAAAGTACTATACACAAAATATCAAACAAGCAGAATTTAAATACTATGGTTCAAAACCCCAAATTTCATTTCATACAAATGTATATATAAACGGAATACGAAGGGTATCCAATGTCACCAGTGCACGCTACTGTCACGCATAACTGAATTACAAACGAGGTTCCGTCCATACAAAAGTAAATGTGTCACGCGGTGTATGTTGTATATATTTAGTACCATAATATTATGTGTATTATTATAATAATAATGATGCATCACGTTTACTCATAATAAATAATAATAATAAATAATATAATTAAATTTATAAAAAAAAAACATGCAATAATAAATAATAATAAATAATAATAATTACATTACAAAAAAATTTAATAATATACCGTATATATATATAATACTACATCATATTACAATTAATTAGATAGCAAGGTGGTATTATGAGCACAGCATATAATGCCACATGCCACATGCCACATGCCACTTATAAGATAATAGCAAACGTTTTGTCTACAAGTTAACTGCAATGACCAGTGCAGTTTTAACACAGAACACAATGGTGAGTTACACTTTTTTGTACGGATAATACTGGTGTTATTCCTTGTATACTTGTATACAATAAGACGCAATTGTTGGGGGCATGTGAATTAAGTATACTGCGTTTTGTACTAATTGTTTTAATTTATATAGGGAATATTGACTTCGTAAAACCTTAATGTACTAGGAGTATATACTAAATAATATAAATACCTATAAAAAAAAAAATAATAAATAAAACAACAAGGTAAAATAGTAGAGTAAAATAGTATAGCTATATCAACTCACTTTTTCCAACCCCATCAAAAGACACCGACGTATCTTCCTTTTCTATATTATCATTGCTACTTGACTTTACAGGTGACATTTCATAGTCAGTTGATAACGCTCGTGTAACGTATGGGCTTTTAGAACTACCTACGGTAGCAGAAGTAATGACGCTTTTTTGAGTTTTATTAGTAGGAACATCCTTCTTATCATCATCGTCGGTATCATTATCGCTGCCACTGCTGCTGCTGTCGCTACTACTGCTTTCAATATCATCAGGCACAATGTACTTGTTGCTATTGGTGGCATGATTGCCATTGTTAGTTGCTCCGACCTCTTCATTGCTGAGCTTTTCTTCACGCAATTGATTGACTACTTCATACCTAGGATTCTTTTCCATTCGATAACTGTACGAACCATTCTCTGCTATTACCTGTATGTATCGTACAAATAGTAATGTGTTAGGGTAATGATAGAATAGATTGGATGTATACAAGTGGAATGGCCTTACCTCCCATGTGCGTTTTAGTTGACCTTTCACATGTTCAACGCCTTTGATAGTTCCATTACTCATCCAAGCCTTAACCTTGTAATGTGGTTTTGGTATCATTGTATCGACTACATGCTCTGGAAATGTTTCTTCGTTAACAATTCGCCACCCTAAGTGTTGCTCAAATTCTGACAGACTTTTAACAGGCTTCGAGGTAAATGGAACATTCATTCCTCCTATGTTTTTCATAACCACGCGTAACTTTTTTCCACCCTTACCTATGCTAGGTTTGAAATCTTTGTCAAACCGCTCGCAATAATATTCTGTAAAAGCAGATTTCCCTGTTTTATTTCTCGCTGTACGCAATGTATGTTTACACGAGTTAGGGCAGCATGACAAACTTTCAATCGTCTGTTCTATAATATGAAACCCGCCCTCAATGAACGGCCACAACATTTTTTGCAAGACAAGATAGGCCAGCACGACAATAATTAATGCAAAATGGTACACGGATGCTTCAGATGAAATGCCTCGTAAAATACCCAATGTATCACTTTTTTCTACGTAATCAACATAATATTGTGATACATTTGATTCAAAAATATCATTGTTTGAAAATACCAACGTTGCAAATATTAACCGCAACACAACTAAGAATGGAATAATGCTTACCATAATGCTTGGTGTGCTGCTATCGCTTTTTTGTGGGTGTGGAGAAAGCCGTGCAAGTTCATATTTATCTACAAAATCTCCAAATAATAGACCAAAACAACCAATAAAGAGTAATATTGGCATTCCAGGACTAAACACTACTGGAACCGAAAAGAGGAGCAACTGCGCTGCTGCTCGCCCTTGTATATGAAATGGCTCTCCAGTGACAAATTTGTCCATATCCGCTTGAACAATAAAATGTTCTGGATTTTTCTGCGCTGATCTTCGCCTGAATGGTAATAAAATAAAATGTCTAAAAAATGTTTGCAGATGAGATGACACCACAGAAACTAATAATGTGGTTTGGATAAATGTGGCGACATCTACATACCAACCCGTGCTTAATCGCTCGAACTCCCCATTTAATAGGAATGGGATAGATGACTCTGCAATCCCTGGTATTTTGACATAAATAAGTATAATCACTAATGTTGAATTCATAAATTGCCCAATTAGTGAAAGTAGTACTATTTCACCCTCTTCTGCAGATCGGCGGCTATGCCGTTCTTTCTTTACCAACTTAATTATTGCATTCCCAATGCCAATATTAATAAGTGCAACAATGATACTTGCAAGCACTTGTATAAATTTTGAGCGAAATATATCGTACACGACATTGCTGCACAAATCGCCATCAGTTTCAAGAAACATAGAAACGCCAGATATCGTATCTCGCAATGCTCTATCTAATTTATTTACACAATAGCAGGTTGCAATCGTATTGGCAAAAAATGTTGTATTGTCCACAATATTTGTGCATTTTTCTTTTGAAGACGCAGATGCACATGGGCATAACTTTGGTTTTGAACTGTTATTTGTTGTAGACGTTGCCGTGTGGCAACTATGTACAGTTTTGCTGCACACGGATGTGTTACTTTTTACTGGTGCTTGATCATAATGCTGCTGTAGATCGTTTACTTTCAAATAATAAGATTTTGCATCTTTCACCTTATTTTGGCATGCTTCATCAAACTTTTTGCTTCGCACACCATTAAATGGTTGAAATGTATGGTTATATCCAAACACCGCTTGGCCAAGACCAGGCTTTGCACATATATCAAGGTTTGGAAGTTCTGCATCAATGGCACGTTTGTAACTCATGCAGCCCCAGATAATAATGAAACTGGATAGCAAAATAAAAAAAATTATACAACGGGAGATTATACGATGTTTCCGAGTATGACCTTGTGACGATAAATATTCGTGTTGAACATCGTCTGCATCAGGGGCTGTTTCTAATTTTATTACATACTTGCCATTGCGAAAGCGTAAATGTGACACATCCCGATGGCAACGTTTGCAACATAAACATTTCCTTTGAATCTCCTGTAACCGGTAATCTTCCACACAACGCAAGTAGCTTTCCTCGTGGTTGAATACAATAAATGCTCCAACCGTACTACTGTCCTCTGTTATACGGTTTAGTGCATTTTCTTGATCATATTCCAGCATCATTAATTTTTCCTCAGCTAACTTTTGCATTTTTGAATTTGGTCCTTTTGAGTATGGGGTACCTTCACTGTGTTTCATTATCAAGCCTCGGGTTTGACGTATTTTTTGTTCCCTTGCACGTAGTGTTAAATAATTTATCAGGGCTTCTCCATTATTCTGTATCATCGCTACTTCGGCAACCCATTTACCAAGATATTTTTTATCATTGTCAACATGCGCACAATCACCTATTGAGTACACAGTTCCGTCTCTTTCAACTGAGCAATGCGATCTATCATTCTTTAAAAAGGCTGGTCTGCTGCGGTTGTCAGACTCGGCTAATTGGTATAATGTAGAGAAATGGTCTAGTAGCTCTTCCTCCGTTGCATCACGTGGCAGCCCAGATGTTATTTGAACTGCAAAATCACTCGTAGTTGTCTCCTTGTTATCAGTTCGATTATTAACTGTGGTGACATGATACTTTAAACAAAAATGCATTAACATTAGAAAAATTGAAATAAATAAATCCAATGTTGTTATTGCTTTTGAAACGTCCATTCGCTTCGATACTGTTGTACCAACATTGACAATGCGTTTTTGCCCCACTGTTGCACCAAGTGGTGGTGCAAACATTCCAGGTGTAACAGCTGCTAGTCCTAACGAATCAATGTCACTTGCAGCAATTCCTTCCCCACTTGAATATGCAACAATTGCAGGTATGCTAATAATTCCTGCTATTAATAACATCATGCCAAAAATTAGTACTAATTCAAAGTACAGCTGGACACCTACACCTAATTTCCCCAATCGTTTTGAATTCATCGCACACAAAGACGCTCTTCCTTGCTCAAACAATTGTCGCTGTCTGTGGAGCTTAGCTAGCTCATAATTTGGACAAACCCAATCATAATCTAAAAACTCTGGTCCAAGATTTTCTTTGGGATAACTTGTAGTGCTTTTGTATTTGTATTGGTTATCCACACCCTCTTCCATTGAAGCATGATCACCCCACACCCATGCACAATTCGGTGCAACCCAAGTTGTAAACCCTGTGTTCTCATTTACATAATATGGCTGGCCAGACTCTTGATCTATATACCCTGTCCATGCCTCCTCCTGTTCAATTGAAGTTGCATCATTTTGGTTATTAGTAGCTATTGTTAAATCACTCGTATAATTGCCATCGATTTCAGATGTATTATCATTCGTATCATTGAGACTGTTAGTCCCGGAGGTGTTCTCATTCTCCATTGTATAAGTATTGCTGTTTTTCGTACCGGGTAGAAGTTATCATAAAGTGTTTTCTCGCTTGTTGCTGTTGCAACGTGGACATGATGTGTACCTAAATTATTATTATACATACATAATACATACATACTTTAATTATATGTATCACTATTGTACCCGACACGATCAGGCATATTCGTTTTTTGCTAACGATATAATGCTGTGTATATGCTATTTAAAATCAATAGTGTATCGTTTTAAATACTGACAGGATGGATTCTACGAATAGTAGGCATATAATAATAATAATAATAATAATAATAATAATAACAACTATACTGTATGTAGTATAGTATAGCAGGCAGGGTGTAAAATTTTTATTAAATTATTGAGTAAGTGCATAAAATGAATATATATAATACTTCGTATATAATTTTTAAAATGTATGATATAATATTTTGTGTCTCTTTTTCTTTATTTTGCCACCCCATATCACGCATCCTCGTTCACCATATCTTTATAAACACCATTCTCCAGTTGCAATAAATTTTTGGGTGAATCAAATTCAATAACATTTCCATCATCCAATACCATAATTATATCAGAATCTGCAATTGTATTTAATCGATGTGCTATCGTTAGTGTTGTACAATTTTTAAAATTGTCTTTAATCATTGTTTGTATTAACCCATCAGTTTTAAAATCAATCGACGCAGTTGCTTCATCTAGTAACAAAATTTTTGGTTTTCGTAACAACGCGCGGGCGATACATAATAATTGTCTTTCACCTTGACTAAAATTTGCCCCGCCTTCACTAACCAACGTACTTAACTTGTCCGGTCTAGTATTAATTGCTTCATACATATTGCACAACTTTAGTGCATTCCATATTTCATGGTCTTCATAGGTGTCAAAAGGGTCTAAATTACCACGAATATTACCAACAAATAAAACCGGATCTTGGGGTATAATTGCGATGCGGCTTCGTAAAGTATTTAATCCCATTTTTTGCGTATCAATTCCATCAATAAAAATTGTACCTTCTGCTGGCTCCACTAAGCGAAAAAGTGCTGTAAACATACTCGATTTGCCTGAACCTGTTCGGCCACATATTCCTACTGAACTACCTGCAGGAATATTACATGAAATATTCTTTAAAACCAATGGAAGTTTTGGCCTATATCTCATGCAATATTGTTTAAATTCAATCTTGCCTTCCAATGGCCATGCTCCTTTTTTTGGATCGTTTTCACAAATACCTACCGCTTCTTTTGGAAATTTATCGCCTTGATATTGTAACAACCGTTCCACCGCATTAAATCGCACTTCCGTTTCTGACACTTGTCTTACACCCCAATTCAACGTATTTAACATTTGGGTAATGTACACTAATGCAAGACCTGCCAACGCCGCAGTTGTTGGAGTACTTATTAAAATAAGTATAATACACGTTAAAAGTGTTACTGTTCCACCAATTAATTCCAATCGAATCGATAACCATCGGTTACTTGCGTTAATTAAAAAAAATGCACGGTGGTTTGTATCAACTGTCTTTAAATGCTTGGTTAAAAAATCTTTTTCAATTTGAAAGCATCGGACAGAGCTTAAACCATGCAACGTTTCGGCAAAATGAGAAAATATTGGTGATCTTGAAATGCTTTCTAATCTTTTCAATTCTCTAGATGTTTTTCTGTAATATTGTAAAGCAAAATAATATAACATAGTTGCAGGTAACAATCCAAGCACCAACCATCCACCAGTCACAATACAAACTAAAATTAGTATACTTATTGATTTAATAAAACAATCAAACATACTTGTAAATGCCATACGAAGGAGTGTATCTGCTTCATCAACATCTTTGCTACACCTGCTTAACGTACGCCCCGTCGGTGTTGTTTCAAACCATGACATAGGGGCGGCAAGTAATGCATGTAACATACGATCGTGAAGCCTTGTTGCAGCAGCAACAGCCCCAGTTGCTGTAAATAGCTGTGAACATAATATTAACAGCAATACACCGAAGGTGAATGCGCCGTATACCCCTATAAAGAAAGCATGGTCAACGTACCCAGATATTGCAAATTCAACAGATGTGGACCTGCATATATAAATGTATATTTATCGTTTTTATATTAGTTATGAGGTTTATTTTTATGAGAGTAAAAGCAACGTTTATTATCTATCTATCTATCTATATATATATAGAGAGAGAGGATGTATGTACGTACCACCATGACAACCACCACCCAGTCAATAAATTACAACTTTGTGCACACGTCATAAATAAAATAATTAAAAATATTGTCCAACCTGCAGAAAGATGTGGGAAAAAACTTCCAAAATATTGAACAATTGTATTAAATTTCAAACCCCCATATTCTCGTGCTTCAGCTTTTATCATTTTTGAACCAGCTTCACGTTCAGATGCTGTCATAGATTTTTTCTCAGTGCGAACTTTTCCCCCATTATTAATGTTTGGTATAACGTTATTCAATGATACAACATTATCTTTGGCATCTTTGATGATACCCTCATCACCAACATCATTCGCCTCCTCATTTTTATCATTCATGAATTCACGAAATTTAGCGTTACTAGCCATCAATTCGCTCTGTGAACCTTCTCCTAGAATTTTTCCATTCTCAACATATATAATACGATCTGCATGTTTCAACAGCAACAAATTATGTGTCACAAGAATGACTAATTTATCTTTTAAACGTTCAAGTATTAATTTTTCAAAAACTTTTTTGCCAACGTGAACATCTAATGCGGAAAGTGGATCATCAAGAAGAACAATGTCTCTATCAGCATACAATGCGCGTGCAAGCGCAACCCGCTGTTTTTGTCCCCCAGATATATTAATGCCTTTCTCACCAATTTCAGTTTCATCCCCAGCTGGCAATATTTGTAAATCAGAGATCAATTCACTTGCCTGTAAAGCATTTTGGTATTTATCCTGGTCAAAATAACTTTCTAAAACCACGTTTTTTTTCACAGATTTATTCAATATCCATGCTGCTTGTGGTACGTAGGACATACTGCCATGGATTGTAACATTTCCATTTTCACGCTTCATTTCACCTAATATGGCTTGTATCAATGAAGATTTCCCACTACCAACACGTCCACATATCATTATTAATTCATTTGATGATAAATGTAAATTGATATCATCCAATAAAAATTTCTCGTTTGTTTTTCCTTTGTTAAAACCGTCATTTTTTTTTTTGCATTTACTTTCCTCGTTGTTCTGTTCTTTTTCATTCTTCGCACCATTATCAATGGCCTTCTTCTTCTTTTCACCACTTTTAACATGGTGATTCCAAGAAAAGCATGCATCTGCACCAACCTTAATAGATGCTTGTTCGTAATTTGTTTTGTCATCTAGTAACGGTTGAACGCTTATACCTTCCACTTCGTCGTTTGTTAAAAAATTTGTAATTCTATTTGCCGCAACGAAAAAATCAATTAAAGATGATATCATATTTGGGAAAACAGATAACGGAAATTGTATCCTTGTAAATAATGCCAATGCTGTAAATATTAAACTTGCCCTCATTTCACCACCTGTATACGCATATACTGCAAACGTTGACATGGCTACTAAAATAGGTGTTAAATTCCAAGTCGATGTATTAATAGCATTCACAAATATAACTTTGTTTAAAGATACCATTTCTTTTTTTCGTATATTTGAAATTAAAGTTAAAAATGAATTTTCCCACGCGTATAATTTAATAACTCGGATACCTTGCAACACATCATTGATTAATTTAACACGTTGTTCCGTCATATTGATCACACCTTTTCTTAAAACAATCATCTTATTTGCTAAATACTTTTTCGTTGGAATTGAAATTAAAACAACAAGTATTCCAACAATACACGATGGGCCTATGTAAAGCATTAATAATGTAAATGCAGTAATAACTTGAAAAGGTGCAGACCATAAATTATGGCCATAGGAAGCAATTCTCATTATACGATTTGCATCATTACTCATTAAATTTACAATAGCACCGGTTGACGCACCATGTTGTTCTGACATGCTAACACGTAGGCTTTTTTCATAAATGGCACTCACCACACAAGCGCGGGCTTGCATACCAATGCGGTAACAGCGGTGAAAATATGCATTGAGGAAAAAATTCTGCAAGATTTGACCAAAAAACAGTAGAAATGCATAAATAAACCCAGCATGAACATGTGTACCAAAAATTAAGAATGTACTTGTCGAACCATTCTCAATGAACGAAATAATTGACCACAGTAAAATAGGTACAACGTATTGCAATATGTCATGTCCCAGCTTAACAAAACCGGCTTTAGCAAATTCCTTGCCATAAACACTGCGCAACACTTTGACTATATCTGGTTTTCCTTGTTGTGTATTCCATGCTTTTAAAAATTTTTGCCTTTGTAAATCAGCTTTGTCGGTATCCAATATATCAGGCAAATCAGTTGCTTGCAAAGCTTTCAAAGACGCCATTTTAATCAATGGGTTCACCCATGTGTAAAATGATTTGGAACAACAACTAGCTTTGCCTTCTGCACATGGCTCTAGTAAGGGTTCCTCGCAGTCATTATTCTCAGCCATTGGTCTTAAGTATTTATATATTTGTTAATATCTAAAGTTTTATATGATAATTATATATATATATAATATTAATATTAATATATATGTGTGTGTGTGCCGATAAGCTTACCAACAGTCGCGCGTTAATAATTGCAACTGTTTTGCATTGGTGACAGCTACGATGCACAATGACAACAATAATATCCTAAACAGTAAGTATGTTGAAATACTGCGAGTCCTGTCTAATTTTTTTGGAAACCTAAACAGTAAGTATGTTGAAAAATACTGCGAGTCCTGTTGTGTAATTTTTTTTTGGAAAAAATGACGGGATAGATATATATCAGGCGTGTATGTATAGTAAATTATTATTGATGTATTATTATTAGACCTATTTTATATTTATTAAGGAAAAATTTCTGAAATCCGTCATACTTTTTTAAAAATATATTAAGTATATATAATGGTATACTAAGATTCCTATTTTATTTGATAGAACTATTAGTATACAAATATATATACTTAATATATTTAAAAAAAAGTATGACGGATTTCAGAAATTTTTCCTTGTGTAAGAATTATTATTATTATTTGTTTTATTTTCAAAAAATAATAAATAAATTATTATGTGCTTACTATTACTATATTATTATTATAAATATAATGATAAGGTATTGTGCTTTTGTTACGACAGAGTTAGAGTAATAAAATTTAATAATGGATAATTATAGGATAGGCAATAATAGCGTACTGACAACTAACAATAGAGGAAGAAACTAATAATAACACTAAGTATAACACACGACTAGAAGTAGCTCATAAGAAGATATTTTTAACACAAAAACACTATAGTATTATTATAACAGAATACTATTGAAAAAAACAACTAATGGACTGTGATTTAGATTATTATGTGATTATTATTAATTATTATATTATTATATTTTATTACATTTTTTAATTTTTATTATTAAATAAGATAACAATATAATTATTTACTATTAGCCTACTATTATTTTATTGTTTATGTGTAATATAGACGACTATTATACTTACTACATACTTATGTTATTATTGTATATTATTATTATTTAATTATTATTATAATTATTATTTTATTTTATTTTTCTATAGTAAGTAGTAATAAGTAAAGTATATTATTATTATTAAATAAACACACACGTATATATATTATTAGTAGTAATAATTAATAATAATAATAAAACAACTTTTATTATTATTATGTTGTTGTTAGTTATATATATACAAATATAGAAAAGAAACAAAAGAAACAATCAGGAATAGCTTGTATACACCTTCTCTCCTTTGGATGGTGTAGGAATAAATAAAGAAGAACACACACACATACATTTATACCTACCATGACGACATTGGCATCGATAAATACGAAGAAAGAATCGCCAGAAATACGGCATTTAAGAAAAGCATTTAATACTGCGAAACTGAAAGATACAGATGGGTCTTTATTAGCGTGTTGTGCTGGAAATCGTGGCAACTCAATGAACTTAGGTAACAATGAGTTTGTTGACGACGCTAAACTTGCACAATTATTGTACAACATTATACGGGCAAAGGATATGGAAACAAAAACAACAACCCATGTAATACTAGAAGATTGGTTTAACGAATTTGTGACTGTTGTTGAAAAGGGGAAAAAACAAAAAACACATGCTGGTAACGTAATTGTAGGTTTGGCATCAATTGAACTATCACAAATCTGTTTATTACGACAAACAGTATATAACAGAGTAAACACGGAAAAAAATGCAAATTATTTCTACAGCGCATGGGGTGTAGAATTTGCATTGCATGCCATTAACAAATTTATAAATGTAATCGAAACCTTAAAGCAAGAGGAAGGGGAAGAGACATTCAAAAATAAGTTGATCGAGCAACTAAAAAGTAAACGTACTGAGTATGTATTTACAAAAGATGAGAAAAGTAGAACTGTTGATAATTTATACTTTAATGGTGCAAACAAAGACAATGAACCGCCAATAGAAGTGTGGTTGCATCGTAAAACCATTATCGGCATATATAATTTAATTCGATGCAGTATTATGTCGAATGTTTTATATTTTAAATCAACGAAAGATCATGAATGGTCAACATTGTCAAATTTAGAAAATACAAAAGCAAATGGTAATAATAGCAATGACAAACCTTTATCAAATAATATACCATTAACATTTTTTAAAGATATGTATGATAAGTTTAAGAAGGAAAATAAATTGACGCATAATAAGAAAAATCCAACAAAGCAAATTTTTGAAAACAATACTGATTTTAAAGCTATAATGGACGATTTAAACACCGTGTTAGCCAGCAATGGGAGTAGAATGTTTCAGAAAAAAGGTAAAGATTTTGAAGGCGGGTTTTCAATTATTGATGTTGCCCCAAACCAAGCACAACTGAGTTGGCTAAGCAATCCTCCAAAAGGTTCGTCTGGTGCTTGTTTTATACAATAAAAATATTTTTATATATACCATACAATGTTGGATACAATGTTGACATTCAAACTCCGAGTTTAAAATATATGCGAGAGATGTTAACAAATTATAATTGGGATAGATTTAGTGCTAATTGTAATTGGCGCAGCTGATCTTTTACGGGTCCACGTATATTATTTTACAAAAGTACGTTTTTTAAGTATGAGAATTAAAATAATTTATGATTTTATAAGTAACACGTACAAATTCAAGTTGTACTCTCAGCGTAAATATCATATTTTAAATATAATTAAATAATATTATCAATACCAAAAGTTAAGGAAGTATGAATTATGAATATAACTAACTTTAAGCTTATTTAAGTTTGAACTTATCAGTTTATTTTAAAGTTATTCAGTGGTTATAAAACATCATACCATATGTACACATATCATGTACATATCTCAGTGCATAAACATTTTTGTGTACTCTCCGCGTGTACTTTTTATTTTTTACAAAAACATCTTTTGTTAAGCTTACATCAACTCACATTTTTTATTCATTCGCTTGTACGCTAATTTTGCAGCTGCAAGACTTTCTTTGTTAGCATCCCCACGTTGTTCTAAAAATACACATGCATTTTTAATTGCAGCTTCACAACCAGCAACGCGTGCTTTTTTACCCCTACCGCTACCACGCTCGCCACTTATATTCATAATTGCAATACAACCAAACAGTTGTACTTTTTCATCCTGGTTCCACACTTTCATGCTTTTAACAATTGATGCAAAACCACCAGCATTAGCAATTTTGTCCCTGGTTGAATTTGCCATGTAATTTAACATCCACATACAATCTTGCTGCATACGTAAGTCATCTCTAGTGTTATTCATTATTTTTACAATTACATCTGCACCAAATTTTTCTATCAAACTTTTACTTTCTTCCTCGTCAACCAAGGCACGAAAAGCTAAAAGAAAACACGTGATTAAACTTGCAATAATTTCCTGGTTTCTATCGTATTTTTTATATGCAGATATTAACACGTTTGGCATCATTTTCATCCATTTGTTATCGTTATGGCTATTGCACCCAAATTTAACACGTTCATCGTCTTGCGACAATACCATGTATAGTTTCATCAGCCGTGCCGCCAATTCCACACGCTCTTCGTTTTGTTCGGCGCTAACATCTGGATATTGAACTGCAATGGCATTATGCACTACACTTAAACCATTTAATCGCATAAACTTACGCCGCTTTGCAGTGATATTTATAAGGCGGAGCAATATTGTCAAACCATTTACTTGCATGATAGAATCATGCGGGTTCTGTTTCATACAATCAAGTGCAACTGGGACAGGTATATCGTCAAAACATGATTCATCCACCATGCATTTCGTTAAAAGATTTAAGCCTAAACGTTTTGCACTTGGTCGATTTTCTAATAAAATAATGGATGCAACTGTGGTGTGCACACCACCAGCATCTATCATATACCGTACGAAACGCCACATTAGCTGTGGATCTTGGCGACTTGCTATGTGGCTTAATGTAGTTATACCACATTCTTGTATACCTGGCTCTAAATGATTACGTAATGCATTGATAACTAAATTTGTTGTCGTTCGTGTTCTTTCATCAGTTACACATACTTTCATATTTGTTTCTGGTTGAACAATCCAACTTAATATTTTAATACATGCTAGCAGCAAAAATTCATTTTGCATCACATTTCGTGTTATTTTAATCATTAACTCCCATATATCTTCTAACTTACAAATGCTATTGTTGCCCGTGCCATCATCATTGCTTACAGCAGCTGGAGTTATGAGTATATTAGGTACCTGCGACAATACTGTCAATGCTGGTCGTAAAACAGCAAAATCGTTCCAGAAGATGCTTGTAGCATTTATTAAGCACCTGGCACCTTTGCCACCGTTTGCATGTAGCGCCATCAACGCCGGGTTCCGTGGATTAATTTTTCCGCCAGTGATAGCAGCACTTTGCAATTCATCATGAATGGCCCGACAACCGCCAACTTGCAAGGAAAGATAAGTTGGATAGGTCAACATCATTTCGATGACCTTTGTTAGTCCTTGCGATTTATCAAGTTCTAATCGGGTAGCAAGAATTTCAGAGCGTAGACTATCGTCATTTGCAAATGTGGCACTGTTATACGCATCCATTAAAACTTTGCCTAATAACGACGTCGCAATAGTATCATGCGTTGTTGGTTTATTAGCAGCGATATTTATTTTTTCCTCGATATGCGACATTTGCTTTTGACTCTTTACAATAGAAGTTTGCCGTCGTATATTTACTTTCGCTACATGCAAACAGCACATTATAATAGCATGGCTAGTTTTTTTATTGTCTTTATTTTTTATGTAATTTTGAAAATTTATTGGCAAGGCATTCATGTTGGAATGTCGAACGTATTCTTGCTCCTCTTGATCGCCTTGAATTGCAAAAAAGTTACATATCAAATTAAATATACTTATGCTACTTTTAATTATCTTTGTACTATTATTATTTTTTTCAGACGTTGTGGATGGTATTAAATTGATGATGTATGGTTCAAATACATTGTGCCCAACATCTTTATCTATCATTAAGTATGCAATTGAAAGAGAATCAATAAGCTGGAATATTAGTTTACCAGCATCTTCGTATGTGTTTTCTTTATGATTCTTAGCTACGTTCTCTTTAAACACCTTTACTAATTTCAGCGAATCATGTATTACATGTAAATTATCTTCCGGCTTTTTCGTTTCATGTAACTCAACTTGATCATCTGATTCAACCCGTGCTGCTGCACACATCTCGCACATTTGCGATGACATTTGACTCAAACATCCACAAACTTGACACTGCCATTTACTAACTTCTTTTGTTTGTTTACGCATGGCTTTTTTTGTTGCGATCTGTTGCACAAGTTGGTCAAAACATACCGTTAGTTTTAATACTAACGACTTCGATTTGATGTGTTTCTCCTTGTCGATACCAAGAAATATTGAGCCAACGATAAGTAATGAATTAATATCTCCTAACGCCAATGACAAAATTATTAATGTTTCTAATGCATTGTCCGGGCTTTGTTCTTGAGCGTGCGCACATTTTCGTAAAAATATTTGGACTGACATCAAGGTATTGAAAAGTAATATTTTATCACTGGAGTCTTTGTTATGTTCTTCATTATTCTTGCCATTATTACTAGTTACGTATGTCATACCAATGGATAATGGACGGAATATTTGCACACCTTTTGCAATTTTTTCTAGAACAACGTTATTGATAGTCTCCACATCAATACTGTCTAGCAGTACAGGCAGTAACTTGATCCCCAATGTGGCTATTTTAGTCCCGTTGCTTTTTATTATTTTAGATTTTCCACACAAATAGCAATCAATATTGGTATGGATATTCAACTGACCACACGTTTCGCATTTCCATTTCTTTTTTGCCTGTCTATTTACAACCAGAATATCTTTTTGTTCCGTACTCATCGTCTTAGTAACCGACCACGTGCGTGAGGGAGAGAGATAAGGCAGGGTGGGTATTGTTGGTAGTACTTGTAACTGCTCATGAAATGCAGTAGGGTGGGCAATACTATATATAGTCTGTGTTATACTTGCCTGCATATCGTCTGCTTCATCTCTTAGCCTTCGCGCATTCATTCAATTTTTACATAATGCATCATCATGTTTTATTATTAATTATTAATTATTATAATAATATAATAATAATATATTATAATATTATTAATAAGCAGAGAGTAGTATTATATTATAAGTAATAACAATTCTAAAATGGAGCTATTTGTAAGAGTTTTGTCCTATATTTCTTTAGTAACAATTATAGTAGTCTTTAGTATATTTACAAATTTTATATATAAACTGTAGTAAAAATATACCGAAATTGTCTGAAAAACAGTCTATTTTATAGCTGCTATATATTTATAGTACTAATTTAGTTAAAAATACAGTGTATTGTATAATATATTGACAAAATATAGTGGGGTAGTAGTGAACTGCGACTCCATACACATTAGCATATAAATACAAGGTAAAAACGTGATTTTTAAAAACGAGTAGGTGTCACAATTTAGAACCCCTATAATAAATAATAATAATAATAATAATACTCATTTTGATCGAAAAGTATTTTTTATTTTAAGTCAAGTAAAATAGATGAAATGATATAACAGGTAAATCCAAACTTTAAAATGCTGTATATTATTATCCTATTATTAGTATTAGTAGATATTAATATTATTAAATATGATGTAAATAGTAATAATAAGTAGTAGTAATAATAATAAAAAAATTACAGCAAATAGTGAATAGTGAAGTGAGGTGCTGAGGGTGAATTAATAATAACAAAGTTTACTCTCCCCCCCCTCTCTCTCTCTCGGGCACAATCTCCTACCGGACGTTCCAGTCGTACAACTAAAAAGCTTCTTTTTGCTATCTATCATGGATGCAAAGGACACCCCCGCCACCCCAAAGGAGGTCGAATTGAGGGAGGTAGACAAAACAACAACACCATCGGGGGAAAAAGATAAAGAAATTATTGTCGATGTCAATATAACGTTTTGCACCCACGTAGGTTGGGACGGTGTGTTAGTGATTTTGTTTTCATTTGTATTGGCTGGGCTATTTGGATATATTACTTGGCTGTATACCAAAGGGTTTGTAATGTGGCATCGGCCCTACGTATGGGTATTTATGGTGTTTGCGGTGCTGTACATGTTATTGACCATTTTTAGTCTACTTACGTGGAAAAATAAAGCGCAAAAGTATGCCCGTAAAGAAGTCGAGATGGACGCAACGAGTAACAACAGCAGAAAAATGTCCTCAATTCTACGCTTTCGCAAAAAAATGTCCTCAATTCTACGCTTTCGCAAACTGTTCTATATTAACGGTCCTTATTTTTTGTGGAAGTTGTACCTGTTTGAATTGATAGAGAGCATTAATCAAATTGCAAACACCATTACAGTGTATTTGTGTACATTACCTGCACCACTAACCATAGGCATGTGTGTCATGTTAGCATTTGATGCACTTTATCGAGCATACCAGGTGCAACAGCCAAATACCGTCGCGCGTAGAGACAGTCAAGTAAAAATAGATATGGCACTTGACTTTATTTATGTGGCCCTTCCCCTCTCTGTCTTGTGGTTTGTCTATGACGTTCCGATTTCGATACCTGAAATATTACAGATATCGCTTTGGCCTTCATTTAGCCTCTTTAATAAGCTACGTTCTATTTTACATGAGATTATACGAGCAAGGACGCATAAAGCTATAGTTCGTGAACAAACTAGTATAGCCGACAAGAAGAAAAGAAGCCGCAGGAGTCTGTTTCGTAGAACGCGTACGGTGACGTTATGTAAAGAGCAGCAGAATCGGATGCCGAGAATGCTTTCCACTGCGTTTTATGTGTATAATATTGGGTATGGTCTTTTTTTTTTGGTGGTAGCGATTGTGCATCTTGGCATACATTTGAACGAAGAAAATTTTAAAAACTGCGATAAAACAACGTGGGAAAAGGGTTGTCGTAATAAAATACCTTTTTGCAATAATTTATTTAGCTCTAGTGGTCGTAATTCGACATGCAACTGTGTTTATTTAAACATAGGGAACGATTACACATTTACAACGTTGCCAAATACGTTGGTGGACGAGATGACTGGGTT
>JACKZZ010019517.1_pt1 | contig 29318 bp, 18 predicted proteins | sample 8027871 | NCBI WGS metagenome assembly JACKZZ01 (sample SAMN15724774, study PRJNA655200) | protist metagenome | isolation source: fluorescence activated cell sorting (FACS) single amplified genomes of... | place: USA: West Boothbay Harbor, Gulf of Maine | collected 2000-07-19
TTGAACCCACGCCTACGAATAGATCAGGGCCTAAACCTGACGCCTTAGACCACTCGGCCAAACAGACGAAAAGCTCGAAAGCTTATCGAAACACTGAATAAATTTTTGCAAATTTTGTGCAGATAACAATTAATTGTAATTTTTTGTTTATATACCGACAGGCAAAATTAGCGTGTAATAGCATTAACAGCAAGGACACAGCACCGGAAAACAGAAAACAAAGCAGCAACTTCGCCACACCTTTCTTTATCGTTATTATTCTGCACACACAATATATACAGACATTAATTGATTTAATTTCTACACAAACAAACAAAACACAAAAACAGAACAAACAACCAACACCTCCATCTGCTTGTCCAGGTTTGTTGGGTATTTTTTCCCTCAACCACTTGTCCCTCCATCACCACCACCACCACCAACACCACAACAAAATGGAGCAACCAGAAGTTATTACACCACCCTTATCCGATGTTTCCTCCTCTGGAGATGAACGTGAAGGTGATGGTGATAGTCGTAGTATTGGTACTGATGGTGAAATAATAATAGAACAACAACAACAACAACAACCATCTTCAAGAACAAATTTATCCAAAGAAATACACGATGTGCGGGATATTTATGATGATCATATGATCAATAATGAAACGAATGATCCCTATCTACAAAACGATAAGAACAATAAAATGTCCAAGTCTTACCATCCTCCATCACCTGGAAAACTTAATTTACCAGATAAAAAAGGTTTTATGTCGTTACCAGCACCACCAATACCTCATATCATAACAAGTCCTTTATCCTCCCCAACCTCGTCAACATCGTCTTTTATTAGAAGCCCTTCAAAATTGTACATTCGAAGAAGGCCAACAGAAACAGAGTCTGCGAAAAAATTATTACCATTGGATGTTGATTTCGTACGTAGACGTCGTGCTGTATTAAATAAAAACGGTGAAATTGAATATAAAGATGAAATTTTTCGTGCAATGGAAGAAATACCTGAACCACCCAAACCAGTGACAATATTAGGACCAACAAGTTGGTGTAGAAGTGTACAAATGAAACAACAATTGAAATTGTTAATACCAAAAAAATGCAATGAATACGATTCCGTCCCAATGATGCCACACAATAGTCAGAAATTTGGCGTAGGGCAAGGCGAACCAATACGTGATAGAGATAAAGTGTGGCGAATGGATTCGTTTAGAAAATTTTTTGAAGGTCGTGGTACGATCGGACGTTCTACGAAAAAATGGAAGATGAAACATGGTGATTTTTACGGTTCAGACGTCGTGCAATGGGTGGATGGATTTCCATTGCGACAATCATTAATACATTGTGAATCTAGAATGATATCAAATGATTATAGTTTAATATCCGTGCATGGCATGGGTATTTCTGGACGGGTATATAATGAAGGTGAAGCAAGAGTTCCAAAATTTCTACAAATAACTGTACATACGCCATCTGATTGTGGTAAATATGAAATACGTGTTATGGTAAAGGAATTGCCTGATTTATTTGCTGATCAACCGGATCTTTTATTGCCTGGGCGAAAGAAAAAAATGTGTAAAGAATTGATTAAATTATGTTATTTTGAATATAGCAATTCTGATCCAGTAAATTTAGAAGATGAAACACCATTATTTGGTGGTTGGGGCAAAGATAAATATGTACCACCACAACGTGATGGGGAAGAAAACGACGAGGATGAATCGAAAAAAGCGGAGGATGAATTATTAGAAGATGATAGTACATTGGAAGGGAAGGCAAAATCGGATGAAATGGTTACAGATGAAAAAGGTAATATTATTATACGTGGTGCAGATGGTAAAGATCATTTAATGAGGCCAGATTTAATGAAAGTATTATTAATCAGTCGTGGGAATAAATTAAATAAACGTGAACGGAGGGAAAATTGGTTAAAAAAACGTGCGGAATTACGTGCGGAAGATAAATTGCCCTCCACACCAAGGCCACCACCTGTGCCATTGCGAATGGTCGATCGTAAATATGCATGTGGTCTACGTATGCAAGGGATGTCCTTTTATGCATCCGTGTATTGCTATGCAGATCGACCTGGTAATTATCAATTTGTATTACGACAACCAAATACTGGAACGAAATTAACCATGAAAGTTGGTAAATTTGAAGTTGCAAAACTTGTCAATGAGAAACGGCCAGCACGTTTCTGGACGAAAAAATTAGAAAAAGAAATATTAGGTAAAGTCTGTCGAATGTTTGATGTTATTACATGGCAACCAGTAGAAGAATCTAGACCATTGCAAATGGCCTTCCGTTTAGGTAGTAAGAAAAGTATACCTGGAAATGCATATGTTCGTTCACAAGAAGCCAAGGCATTGACGGCAAAATTAACGTATAAAGTTACATCATCTAGAAAAGCTAGTATTGCACCGAAAGCTGAAAAATACAAACGTCGATTTAAATTGGTTCGTGAAATGGTTCATGGTACACGACTATATATTGGAACAATACGATGGTGTGGCGTGAAAACTATTTTTGACATATTTTATAAATATCATTTGAAAGCGGAAAAAATAACAGTACGTTTGTACAAAATGAATCAACCATATGCAATCTTTGAAATCGTCTGGCGTGATTTTGAAGTTTTTCTAAAAGATATGCATACATTAGAATTATTACGTAAAGCAAAGAAAAAAATATTGAAAAAGAAATGGAAAAAATTAGGATATGGTGGATTTGAAAACCCTATATGGGGAGATGCAATGCGTATATTATTACAATTACGCATCAAGTTATTAAATGAAGAGGAGGAAGTAAATCCATTATCACGTGTTGTAGGTCATCGTCCAGTTAAAAAAAAAATGCTTAGTAAGAAGACATATAAAAAGAAAAAAAAAGAAAAGGAAAAAAAATTCGACGAGGATGGAAATGTAATAGAAGAAGAAGAAGATGAGGAGGAGGAAGAAGAAGAAGAGGATGATGATGATGAGGATGATGATGACATTGACATGGATGATGTTGATGAATTTGGCAATATTATCGAACGTGAAACATTTAATGATCAAAAGAAATTAGAAAATGTAACGTTTTGTAATCGAAACATATCATTCGATCGTAGAATATTTTCAAGATGGATTCGTGTTACGGATATGCGAATACCAACACGTAATGATGATGATGATGATAATTCTACAAATAGTGATGATGATAGTAGCAATGGTGGTAATGAAAGTGAAGACAAGGAAATTAATGAAGTTGAGAAGAAGGATGACACGAAAAAAAATGACGAAGAGAAAGATAGCGATGAAGAGGATAGCGGGGATGATGAGGAAGATGATCTTAATTCCATTCAAAGTTCTGAAGATCAAGATGATGATAGTGATGATATGTCATCAATGTCTGATCTTGATGATGATGAAATTAAAAGTGTCTACATTCAAGTGACTGTACATCAACGTGAATGGAGGTTATTTATCGTTGCATATGAACCACTAGAACGAAAATATTATTATCCAAAATTTAATGAAACTATGTCACGCTCATTATCAAATGAATTTAAAAAATTAGATGTAAGCAAACGGACAGTTACGTTAAGTGTCACAGTTGCCTCTATGACAATGGTTGATGAAGAGGATGAAGAGGGTGAAAAGACTGGTAAAGGTATATTAGTATTTCAAGATGAAGCGGAAGATGATAGCAGTAGTGATGATAGTTTGTAAAAAAATTAGAATATACGCTTCGTACGAATAAATAATAATTTTAAAATATTACCGGGTGTATTTTTAAAACTTTTATAAAAAATAATACGATCGTACGAGATAGTTACATATACTCTCGTACCGAATATAGTATACGACACTCTCGTACGAGCGTCGTATTTTATACACTCGTATTTTATACACTCCGTATTAATATATTTTTTTTTATAAAACATCTTGAATACCATCCTTTCTCGGTTCCATATTCTCTAATTTCCTCTTATTTGTATAATAATCGCCATAATAATCAGAAAAAAAGGCACTGTAATAATTTGAAATTCCAACTTTACCATAGAATACCCTGGATTCTTTTTGACAGTTTGAACCCGTTGGCGTTAAAGCACAATCAAGTGCATATTTATTTAAATCTTTTACATTTGATAATGAATATGTCAATGACATGTAAATGCTTTTTTCTGTTGTAATTATTAGTATCACTTTTATTGGTATGACTAGTTACATATTTTGGATATTTTTTATAATCATCTAAAATTATGACGAAGCGATTTTCCGCCCCACTTGTTGGCAAGTAGTCGTTGTTGTTATTTACGGGGCCAAACTCCGATTTTTTTCTTATTTGTATTGGCTTTTCCTTTGGAAATTTAATATTACATTTAGATGATATAATATTTTGATGATGCAATAATAAATTTAATTTATTATTTTCTTTTTCCTTCGTATCCTTAAACTTAAGATTGTTTTGATGTATGTACTGAGCAAATTGTTTCTTAAACATGACCCACCACATCATTTTAGAAGTTAATAAGTCGCCTTTGTTTGTATTATCATTTTCTTGTCGTTTATGTTGGTATTCTATCGGGATACAAGGGAAATGTGTACTGTTGCATTTCCAGTTTGGACAATATATTTCAAAATACATTTGATCCTTATTATTACTAGTGAAAGACAAATTCCGACTGATTGCAAGATGTTGAACACTTTCACTATGTTGCAACGGCTGTTGACTTTTCTCTACACCGTCTATAAAATCATTGGCATGATCGTTTAAATACATAGCAGTCGGTGACATTTTATTTGCATCTACAATCATGACAGTTACATCTGTATATGTAGCATGATTCTTCTTCTTATTATTAGTATTATTACTACCATGTAATATATTCTTATTATTTGCATGTACAAAACTTATCAAAAATATATATAATACGATAAACATTTTCAATACATGTCGTAACCATGTGTAATTCTTTATCTTCATTTTTGTAATACGTTAACGTCTGTCTCTGTATATATATATATATATATATACATGCATGATATGTCATTTACATTTATCTTCATCTCATATTTCACTAATAAACATTTACATGAATATGCAATAATTATATAATAGTTCCCCATTTTTATTTTTATCATTTTTTCCCCTACAAACAACAAAAACAGCAAAAAATGCCTCAATTTTTCTACTTTCGATTATATGTATTTTGTAGTCTTAGATCGAATATTTACCTATATTCTACCGATCAAATTTGTACTTATCCTCGCTCCGCCTCCTAAAAAAAATCCACCGCCGACAAAAAATAATTGAATAAACAATTGATAAACATGTTTAATAAATGTAATAAAATATATATATATATCAATTCAGTTGTAGAGAATGAAGAATATATATATGATTGATATATATATATATATATATATTTCATTGAATATAGGAGTCTAATTAAATAGGGGATGATGATGCTAAGACAAATCGCAAACAGATTAGGCAAAGGTTCGGTAAATAAACAATTTACTAGAACAAACAGACAGTATAACAGAACATTTGCTGCTGCACCGAAACGTTTATCTGCTTCCCAAGTTAAAAAACAGTTGGAAACTATTAAAGAAAAACAAAACGTAAGTATTTATAAAGAACAATATATGTATATATATATATATATATATATATATACATATACATATTAACTAAATGTATTATTTTATATATAATTAACGAAAATATTCTAACATTTTATTATCTATGTAATATACATATATTAAAAAAACGACAAATCATAATACAGCGAGTGGCTTTAATGCACGGTACGAACTCTGAGAAACTTATAGCGTTACAAGAACCAATCGTTGTCGATGGTTATGTAGCTGTGTGTGATGGCGGCGGCGGAGCGTTAGGACATCCAATTGAATTTATTCAGTTAAATAGAGTCAACGAAAAGACTCCAGAAATTTGTACTTATTGTGGGTTAAGATTTGTTATGGGGAACGCACATCATTAAGAATACACTGAATATAAATTTTGTCATAATAATATTCATTTTAAATAAATTTAAATAATAAAAAAATATGTCCATCTCTAGATAAAAATATGACTCCAGTTTTATGTGTGTACGTACTTCGTACGAATAAATGATATCAGAGAGGAGAGGAGAGGATCGTAGAGGAGAGTAGTCTATTTAGTGCACCGGGTACCATACATAAAAAATTTAAGATATTACGAGAGGACGTTTTTTCACACCACAGCAAATTGATAAAATACGAAAAAAAAACTGATGATGTATGATATCAATACTCTCATACGTAAGGTGTACCTGCCTGCGTTCTTCTCTTTTATTTTCCTCCTTCCGCCGGTTCCTCAGAGTAAGAGCTTGATGTGATGATAATCGTTTCACCAGTCTTCTTCTTATTCACATTCAATTTTAACTCTAAGCGCCACCAATCATCTTCTTTTCTATATACTTCATCACGTTTAGCATTTGGTAGATTTTTCGGTGATCGATGTGCTATATCTTTCCATGGTATTTTCTCATCAATAATATAATCATTTTCAATTAAAAAGGTGGATTGATCATCTGTATCTTCATCAAAAGATGGTAATAATGTGGGATGTGTTTTATTATTAATACTATCATCATCTGGTATACAAATAGCAGCGGAGTGTGTTGTACCCATTGCTATTGATAATACAGATATATCACGAAAACCAGGTCCACCTTTCCAATATTTTTCACGAAATTGGCCGATTTGATGCGGTTGTGTTAAAATGCAACTATCACGGTCAATTTGACGTCGTGTTTGACTTCCAACTTTTGTTAAGAACCGTTCAACACCTGCTCTGCCATCATTGCCACCATTTCCAAAAACATATGCTCTTCCATTTTGACTAATTAAAGTCGTCCTTGAATTAGATGCATTGACAGCAACAAATGGCCCCATTTTGTCATATGGTGTTGGCCATACCGCATATGGAGATATAGGTGCATTTTTTCGTTTCTTTGAATCATTATGTACAGGCGAGCCTAACTTATATGGCAACAACTCATCCCAATTTTGGCCTAGCCCTTTCGTTTTCTTACCGATATTACCCAATGCACCACTATATGCCGTTCCCCATGTATATACTTCACCATAAATGGTTAATGCGACTGTATGTGGCCCTTCATGTCCTCCTGGATTTGGTTTTGTACCATGATAACCCATTGTTACACCGCAATCTTGATTTTTTGAACATGCAATCAATTTTGTATGTTCGTTACCAATTAAACCTAATACACGTTGTGGTGTATTGTAACTTTTGCGGTTTCCAAGACCAAGATTCCCACTTCCACCATAACCCCACATATAAACTTCTCCTGAATTTGTTACAGCACCGCAATATTTTGACCCAACTGAAATTTGTCGGACATCTTCTAAGTTTTTCACCAAAGTAGGTAACGATCTATTTACATAATCACCATTTCCTAATTCTCCTGACTTGTTTCTCCCCCATAAACATAATCTCCCATCCTTTAATATAGCCGCTGATACATTACCACACGCATCAATTGCAATAACGTTGCTTAAATATGTATGATATTCATTATCATAATAGTCATGATTGTTTATGTTATTCTTGTCATATACTATTAGAGCTGTTGTAATTGCATCATCGTTGTCGTCATTATTGTTTTTCTTTTTTACATTATATCTATATTTATTAAATGTATTTGATGATGGATGCAATGAATGTGTACTACTTAAACCAAATTCAAGATCATGAACATATTTTGGAGGTACAATAATTTTTTTTCTACTGTTTTTATTCATCCTATTTGTTTCTCCTCCTTTTTTCTTTCTTTTTCTTTTCATCGTCATTTTATCATTATTATTATTATAATTATTTTTCATTTGTGTTACATATTTCTTCTTCTTATTAATACTACTTTTTTTTTTTTCATTGTTATTTACATGATATTTTTTACTATGATCGTGTCCAAGACAACCGTCTGTATCTGTACCCCAAGAATATAATTTACCTTTACTTGTTAGACAAATCATATGCCCTTGACCACAAGCAACATATGTTGCATGGGAATCTGAAATGGATTCAACTTGTCTCGGCAAACTTGTATTTTCATCTTTTTTACATGTATATCCTAAACGACCTTTGAAATTATTTCCAAACGTAAATACTTTACCAGTTATGGTAATAGCAGCTGTGCAGCCTTGAACACCTCCCCCACATGATACTTGTATTATGTTATGCAAACCTTTTACTGGCCGAGGTAATGCACAACAGTTTGGCGGATATCTATATGCATTTTGTCCAAGTTGACCTTCTGAACCTCTGCCCCATGTATATAGTTGCCCTGATTTTTTCGATATATTTTGTGGTAAAGCAATGCGATCGCCGACCATTAAACTATCTTCCGAACCGAGAAGTGGTTTAATATGATTTAATTCTTGATTTACATATAATTTCAACATCTTTTTGCTCAAAAAAAGTTAAGTTATCGTATGTACATATTTTTATTTTTGTTTTTAATGTATTTTCTAAATAATTTATCGATTGTTGAAGTGCTTAATAGATTATAAGTTTAGTTTCCAAACAATAAATGATATAATAATAATAGTAGCACAGTTAATAATAAAAATAATAATATTGTATATAATACAGTATAGTTCAATATAGTATAAGTTTATGTTGTTGAGAGTGGGGGGGGAATTAGAATTATGAGAAGAGTGAGTTATAAAGAAGTAAGAGTTAGAGCTATACTAGAGTGTCTTTATTTTTTTGGTTTGTTGTTAGTAATCTGCGCACTGCGCACTAATATTTAATAGTCGGAACACACGACGCTAATAGACGACTGCACACTATATAATAACACTGTGGTTATGGTGGCACAACTAGTACTTGGAGAATACGGTTTCTTTAATAAATGTTTCTTTTCCGAAAACTTCTGTTGTAAGCTGCATAACGACTACATCAATATCCAAAAAAAAGTAAAATCCCACACGTCAGAATTACCTGAAGGAATAGTTTTGCATTATTCGATAATTGATTAGTATAGACAGAGCATTATACACCATCATCCACAATTATTTTTAAAAAATATAGGAGGAGCTGTTCTCCATTTACATTGTTATTAGTGTTATTATTATACAAATATATATATATATCATTCATGTGTAATAATATAATTATTAGATCTAATAATAGAATATATATTTGTATAATGTGTTAACAAATATAAAAGTAGAATTTGTTAAATTTAGAAAGAGAAAGTATTAAATTACAAAAGATAAAAATTAAAATGAAAGTTTTATTGTCCTATTGCTTATTAGTAATATGTCTGGTGTTTACCACGACGGTTGTTGTATCGGCTGGTACGACTCCACCTACACCAAAAACCTCGCCAACTGCAGTATTGACAGCATTATTTAAAGCGTTGAAAATTACAGACGTAGACCCTACCACTTGTGTGCAAGATATTACGGGTGCTGATATTCAATTCCGTAATTTCGCAGATGAAGTTGAACATGAAAATGTTACGCAAGCAATTGGTTCATTGAACAAAGGTTTAAGTGCTTTATCATCATCCGTTGCTGGATGTGGTGTACAAGAAGTACAAACGAAATTAGACGCGTTGGCACTATCAATAAAATTTGCACATATCAATATGCAAGGTTTTGATAAAGTTGTTAGCGTTATTGTTGGTGCATCTGATCTTTGGAAAGATATTCAAGCATTGGCACAAGCAGCAAAAAGTGGCGATGCAACAAACATCGGAAATGCTATTGGTACTCTTTTAAATGAATGGACCCAAGTTACAGGAGGATGCAAAACAAGCAAAGGTTGCCAAATGGTTGATGGTATTATTAAAGTTATTCAACAAGTTGCTTTGGATATCACCCCGTGTGAAAATGGATTAGCACCTATTGTTACTGCTGTTGAGAAACTTGAAGCTGATTTTACTGCAAAAAATTACACTGCTGGTGTCGAGGATTTCAAAACGGCATTAGATCAACTTTCAACTGTATTGCAAAGCGATTCATGTGGATTAAAACCACTTGGTGCATTGATTGGAAAATTATCACCAAAATTAGAAAAAGCAGTTGTGAAAATTGAAAAAAGTAATATCCCACAAATTATTGTTGGATCTGCAAATGTATTTGATGCAATGGACCAAGCTGTAAAGGATTTAAAAGATGGAAATTTGGCCGATTTTGGCATGCAAGTTGGCGTTTTATTGCGCCAATTACGTGCATCTGATTGCGAAACAAAAGCATGCGAAGTCTTAATTGGTTTAATGGCATCGATTCAACAAGAGGCAGCTAATTTTGATAAATGCATGGGGGATGCAGATTCCAGCTGGAGAGATGTAGATATGGCATTTGAGAACTTTAAAGATAAGCAATTTGTGAATGGTGCAAAAAATCTTGGAGGTGGAATCTTACAATTGGCAAATGCAGTCCAAGATTGCGATGTACCGGGTATTGGTAAAATTGCACAAAACATGTTTACAAAAATTGGTGATGATACAGTAGCAAGTGATATCGGAGAAGCAGTTCAATTGCTTGTAAATGGTGCTGATGTAACTCATCAAGTCAACCAAGCAATTTTAGATTTCGAAGCACAAAATTGGGCTGGTTTAGGATCAGATATGGGAGAATTTGCAGATTTCATTTCTAACGACATTAAATGTAATTCCGTAGCTTGCAAAGTACTCGAAGGTTTGTTAAATGCCGGTGGCGTCGCATTCAAGGATTTAAAAGCATGCGAAGGTGATTTAAAAACTGCCGTAGGTGGATTTACTGCTGGCGCACAATTGTTTGAAAACAAAAAATACATGGATGCAGTGCAAAGCTGGGCTAGTGCATTAAATCAAGTTGCAAATTCCGTCAGTGCATGTGGTGTAACAGACGAAGTGAAATATTTCCAACAAGAAGCAAATTTGCTAGGTTATGCAAATATCAGTTCCGCAGTTGGTAAAGACATGCAAATTTTATTGCATGGTGTTGATTTTTATGAAGAATTATACGCTGCATTGAAAGATATTGAGCAACATGATTACCGTGGTGCAGGAGGAAATTTACAAAAGGTTATGGACGACTTGGCACAATGGACACAAAAACATGCATGTACAAGTGATTTCTGCTATGTTGTTGTTGGTGCATTCCAATTCCTTGGTGATATTCAAGGAAGTGTAGCTACATGCGAGAACGATTTTAAAAATGCATTCGGCGATTTCAAAATTGCATATGCAAATTTCAGCGATAGCCATCACAGCATTTTCCATTGGCATCACAATAAAGATGCAATTCGTGCAGGTGTGAAAGAAGTTGGTGCCGGTATGAGATTAATTGCAAATGGTGTTGGAGATTGCCATATTCAAGAGTTTGCTGATATTTTAGAGAAATTAGCTGTTAAACTTGGAATTGCACCTGAAGTTGGTTGGATCGAAGAAATTTTACATATTGTCATCGAAGGAGTGAATATTGAAAGAGAAGTCGCTGATGCATGTGATGATTTTGGTGATAAAAACTGGGTTGGTTTTGGATACAATATCGTAAGACTTGTAAAAACGTTGGTAGAATAAAGAAAGTTTTACACCAAGTCGAGAGAGGAGGAGATAAAGGAATATAATGATGTGTGGTTAAAATCTACGCGTATAAGAGTTATCATATTAATAATTTTACACTTCTCGTGTTATAAGTAATATCATATGCTCAATACTCAATCGCAAGAATAATATATATGCTAATTCTACTCTAATAGGAAAAGCTCTAATGCACCTCTGCAAACTAATACTCCACAAGCACAAAGATAAAGGAATATATTCGGTTGTGTGCGTGAGTGTGCGTGTTTTACACAAAAAACTCAAAAATTTAAATAATACTATGATATATATATGCATTAATATATTTATAAATATTCGTATATAATGATATCGCCTTAGAGATATATTTTAAAATTTTAATTTTTACCTGCAACGGCTGCATGCCCATAATATGCTTCCATAAGCCTTGGTGGTAATTTACCTCTATTACGACCTGCTTTGTTCGCACCTTGACCTATTTTTAATATTTCAGCATCTGATTTCCCTTCCTCCTTTGCTTCCCTCACTTTATTCCAAGCTTTCATAGCTAAATGTGTGCGTCCACGATCTGTTTTTAAATTCCATGCTAAGCGAATAAAATCAGCTACGTTAATATGACCACGTCTATAAGCACAATCTGCTGGAGACCGTTCACAATTATCTAGTTGCTTGACATTACAACCGTTTAAAATAAAATGATTGCAGCATTCTATATTTCCTAACTCCGCGGCATAATGCAATGGCGAACGACCGTCGTGATCTAAGACATTTACTTTGGCACTTGCTTGACATAATATTTTTATACAATTTAATTTACCATACACTGATGCTACATGTAATGGGGAATATCCAGTAGACATATCAATTTTATCAATATCCGCTCCATATTCAATTAATAGTTTCAAAATCCTTTTCGTTCCATGACGTGCTGCTTTATGTATACAACTATTTCCCCAATAATTACAATATCCATTTGGATCTGCTCCATGTTTTAATAAAAATTCTACTTTTTTCGATTTACGTTCCATTGTAGCACTAAATAGAAAATAATCTAATTTTTCTTGTCGCGCAACACTTTTTCTTCCACGTTTATTATCACCATGTCTAATGTAATCCGCTATACGGTCAAAACCTTTATGTTCTGCCATTTTCAAAGCATTAAAACCAAACCAATCAACATAATGGTTGGGATCCCCACCATTAGCAAAACCTTCCCTTACTGCTTGCAGATTACCTAACTTTGCACTCACATATATTTCCTTATGCGCATTTTTGATCTTTAAAAGGCGTTTTTGTTCACGTTCTTCTGCTTCTCTTCTCAGTTTGTCTTTTAGCTCCATTAATCGCTTTTCTTCAAAGGATGCTTCTTGCATCAAAAATAGTTTCTTTTGTTTTTTTTCGTTTGCTACACTTGGATTAGGTGGTAAAATTACTGGTAATGGTCTCCCACACATATCTTTCTTCCCTTTTTGTGCCTTTAACGCTTCAGCTATTGAACCACGTTGTTTGGCCTGGGCTTTACGTCGTCGCTCCCATGCTTTTTTACGCCTAGCAACCGGGTCTTTATTTAACAAAAGAGATATGGCTTCTGGATCATCCATTTCATCACCTTTATATCCATCCCGTTCTAATAACATTCGAACTTGGTCCATACTCATACCTAAGTCTAACATTTTAAAATAATGATTATATTGTGGATCTCCTCGTATTGACGTAAATTTAAATCCACCGGTAGAAATAGAGCCATCTTTATTGGCTTTTGATGCTGTCAAACCCATGGTAAAAGATATTGTAACGAGTTTTTGTACATATATCAAGAAATGTATTCAATTTGGTTGCTTGCAATGGATGTAATCAGAAATGTTCTTGTATGTATATATTATATTATAAGACTGTATATGCATATATGTAATTATAGATAATAAATAAGTCTGTAATAATAATAATAAGTCCACGTTGTTATTATTATAACGCATATTTTTCTCCACTATAGGGCCATAGCATCATTTGAAAATTACTATACTAAAATTCCTAAATTATTATTTATTTATTTATTTGGTATTTATGTGTAATGTGTAATGCCATTTTAATTATAATCTATTAGTATATATATATAATAGGATAAATTAAAAAAATAGAAGAAATCATGCTAATCATACTATTAAATATAATAATTCCATATAAAAAAATTAATTATAGAAATATCCGTAAAAGTCCCACACTCTCTCCGTACACACCACGAATTTAATAAATTTCTCATCATCGTTTTTTTTTCTTACGTTCATTATTAGCCTCTAGAACTTCATACAATTTCGTCCATTTTTCAACATCTGGATGCTTCTTCATACGTCTTAAACTCTTTTTCATGATATGTAAATGCGATCCATGCAATTCAATTGCTGTATCTGTTCGACTTAAAGCTTCATCCCGTATATGTTCCATTGTACCCCATACATTTTCCGCAATTTCAGACGATTTTGGAAATGCTTTCATGGCTTCAAATAAGGTGCCCAATCCATTACGCGTCCACATAATAAGTGCTCGAGGTTGATGTTGTACCAATTGCCCCAGTTCATTTCCAATCGTTGCCATGACAGTTGGTTGCAAATTTCGTTTCATCAATTGTTTGTCTCTGCGCCCGTTTATCATCGGTATTACAATTTTTTTTTCTTCATCCCCTTTTTTCTTTCGCCCATATCTTTTCGATGATGCCTTTAATGGAGGTGGCTTTTTTCCACTTTGTTTCACTGGTTTAATATGAAAGCTAGAATTACACGGCATTGCAGAGCGATTTGCAATTAAATGCCCCATAGCCTGTACACATGCAAGTTGCATAACTTCAGATTCATAATGCGCACCAGCAGCTAAAAATAATATTCCAACAATTTTCGATTTCATTAAATTTAAATGATGTTGTTCATCAACTGACATATACCGGATTGCTTTGACACATCCTAATACTAATTCATTATCGCCTACTGCGCTATGAATTGATTTGACAGATAGAGCAGCTCCACCCAATTCGCACAATTCATGTGCAGCTGCTCTTACATGGCATATAAAACCCAGTACATTCCATGCATAATTTAACAGCTTTGTGTGGTCAAAATCATATTCAGCATCATTTGCAATAACATCGACAATAACTTTTACAGCATCATTTTTAATCATAATATCATGGTATTTTACATTGTGAACACACAAATCCAATAAACCCTTTAATGCATGTTCTAATATATCATAATCTTGGATACATGACTTGCAAGTAGATAAAAATGCTTTGATTGCATTGCACTTCACCAAAACATTTGCTTCTGCATGATGTGCTGCATAGGATGACAAATGCTTAGATCCCCAAAATTGCACAGGTTTATTATGTGGTTGATTCAGTATTCCTTCGACAAATGCCTTTAAACTTTTCTCTCGATGACTATATATGGTTTTTAATATTGAAAAAATGGTGGTTGCTTCATCTGCATTTTCTTTTAAATCAGATTGATTATGTAAAGCAATTAATGTCATATTGAAAAAAACTGGAGCTCCGGAATATTTTTGCTCAGAATCCATTTTATATATTAAATTATCACCTTCTACCGTATCAATTAATTGAACATCACTTCTCTTCACTGGTTTATTTTCAGGGAACCCCATAATTTCAATAATATCATTTTTCGTTGGAAACGGACGATCTGATTGGGCTTCCTCTTCCTCGTCGTCCTCTTCTCCTTCAATTTTCTTTTTCTTCTTAATTATAATAAAATTCCTTTTTCTACGCTTCGGTTTTACATCTTCTCCCCCATCCCCACTCTTTTTACCTTCATCGTCATTCTTTTCTTCTTCTTTCTTTTCTTCTTCTTTTTTTATATTTGGTTTTTCACCTTTATTTGGTAATGGTATACATTTAATATTCGTTTCCTCTAAGACGGCATGATCAATGCCTATAACTGCAAAATTTAAGCTAATATTTGTCAAATATAAGAAATCTGGTCGCACTTGAGCTTTCACAATAGATTCGATCTGAGTATGTTGATAATGCCCTTGTTTAATATGCTCTAGCTTATTATTTTGCCTCGTATTATCTTCCAAACAAAATTCTACCCATGCATGTTCTGCGATTTCATGAGTTTTTACTACATTATAAGCGGTCAAAATACATTTGTGTCCCAATAAATCGACAAGAAAACCCGTTCCTAGAACTTTCAGCCCATCAGGCATTCCTTTGATTTTTGCTTTCGTCATAATTCTGCAAACAGCATTTCTAGTTTCTATCCTTAGTTCTTCTGGTATTATTTTTTCGTTACATTCTGATAACATGCGTCTATCTTTATTGCGTTCAGAATGATCTTGATATACAACCCCCATTTCTGGATCATATGCTAATCTTTCATCGTTTTTCAAATCAAAATCTTCATACTGCAGACTTGCTTTCCACGTGTAAATAATTTTACTTTCCAAATTTCCACACTCATAACAATTCAAGCGGTTACAAAAATGTCTTAAGCGACTGTTGCATCTACCACACAAAGGTGCATGGTAACATGATGTTAACGCCAATGTTCGCACTGGTCCTTTACATGTTTTACATAATTTTCTTTGATCGCCATATTTTAGAGTTGGCACTCCACTATGTGGCATGATTTATATATATATATATATATACAGGTGATGGATTGTAGTTGGATAATAGTTCTTGTACCGCATTGTATATCCAACTTCTATAGGACTGTGTATATATATATTTATAGTAATAATAATTATTATTCACTAAATATATATATAGTGTTGTTATTTATTATTATTGTATTTCAATAATAACTGCTATATGATGAAATAGCATGTATTATACTTATTATAAGTTTCTACATATTATATATAATAAGTCTGGGGTCAAAAAGGTTAAAGATGCGTTATAATGTTATTTGCTCTGTAATGGAAACTTGATAGTAGTATTTGCCTGTTAATCGTATTTTTTTTGTAATAATTATAATACAAGTATACCTAGTCTAAACAACAAAAAAACAACAACACCACGCCTGGCACGCCACAACAACAAATAATCACACCATCAACATATAATAATACTGGCATACTAAACTACATTACTATTAAATAAATACAAAAAAGAAAAGTATATGCATATTATATTATAAATTGATATTTTCTTTTCATTAATATTCGTAACAAAATCCCACACAACAATTCAACTGGGTTATAAGAAGAAGCCATGCCAATTTTTGCGCAAGATCTACGGATCATTAATGAACATGATGGTATATTGCCTTATGTGGAAGTTAGTTTTACACCAGGACCTGGACATTACGGCATTGAGTTATTGACCAGAATGACAACAGAGTTAGAAAAAAAATACAAACAGCCTGGGCTTAAACAAACAACATTTGGCGTTATTGGTAGAAGCAGTAAACCGTGGAATTATTTAGAAGACGAAAATGATCAACAACAGACACCAGGCCCAACAACATATAAATATGACGATGGTATCTTTACAAATATTAAAAAAAGCGGACAGACTATACCATTCAATGAAAAAATGGCATGGGAAAATATACAAGTAGGGTTTTTCCAGTATAAAAAACCAGATGGTAGTTTCTCTAGGCCCGCCAGTCGGAAACAACATTATCCACCAACAGTCTCGCCTATGAAAACAATTAAACAAACTGAAGAATATCCATTCTATGAATTAAAAGATGCTACTGGAAAGCCAAAAGTTAGATTTGTTTATATCCCCCGTGAGCACACCGCAGAACGTTTTCCGAAAACATATAGTGATGAGTATAAATATTTACTAGGTCCTGGATCATATCGGGATACAACACAATTTGGTACATTAGGATATGATTTACCTGCTGCATTTAGCACTTGTGATACAACATTTGGTGCTAGTAAATCAATAGCTAGTCCAGAACGTAAAACAGCAAAAGATTATTTACCACCAGATGATCCAGAAGCAAAAGAGTACTACGGCCCAAGAACTGGTGATAAACAACGTGATTATAATTATATATATGCAAATTTGTCCAAAGCAATGGCAAAAGATTTATTAAGTAGGCAAAGTGAATTAAATGGCAAGGATTTTTGGAGGGCAAAGATTAAATTGGAAGAGAGATTTTTATCTCGCTCAAGAAGAGCAATAGGCCATTCAACTAGATTTAAAGCCCCGTGTCCACACTTTGGTGGTCATTCTGAAAGATTTAAATACCCACCACCAAAAAGTGCAAATCCAGATATTGGTCCAGCACCTGGATCCTATGATCATTGTGACCAAACGTTTAATATAAGCGAACGATTAAAAGTTGAAGAATCGAAAAAACAACAAGATCATTTTCTTCATGTATCATCCCATTTGCATAACGTAGCGGATAGAAGAATGGCTTCCATTGTACAAAAAAATCCACAAATAAAACGTTCCATGTCATTAAGTTATGTCTCTCCTTTAAAGAAACGCGAAATGAAGTTGAAAGGATCGCCCGTACGGCGAACATCCTCGTTTCTCGGGGAAGATAGAAACTCGATAGCCGTCATGGCACGGTATGGACAGGCTATTCCAATCGACGTACCAGGGCCAAATTCCTACCCTTTAGCATATAAATCATCATTAAATTTGAATAGTAGCAAAAATATTGCAACTTTCAAAGATAAACCTATCATATACCAAAACAAAGATTTAAGTAAATCTTTAAAACCCTATTTGGGAAAAACAATGGCACAAAATAAGAAAACGTGGGAAGCAAGTAAGACGAAAAGAAAAAGTCGTGGTGGACCAAGAAAACGATCTCAACAAAATGAACTGGAAGATTCATTGCACAAACTAGAAAAAACGTTATTTGTGGAACATAATTCACCAACATTGGAAAGGGTCAGAAAAGATTTTTCTGTTGATCGTGTAAAGCATATGATATCACATCCACATGAACATGACTTTAGCAAAGATAAACTTGATGTAGATATGGATTCATTAAAAAAAGCGCAAGAATTAAGTAAAAAAATTAATCGCTTAAAACATAAGCATAGAAAGTTAAAAAAGAAAGAGAAGGCTGAATTAAAGAAATTACAAAAAGAGCAAGATACATTATTGCATGATGTATATCCAGAATTTTTCAGCCCAGAAAAAAGATTGAAAGGCGGACATAAACCAATAGTTACGCAAATTCATGATGTAAAACCAATGGGTCATAATATGTAAAAAAGAGAGTGTAATAAAATATTACTCGTAATATTAAAATATGTGTGCGTCGTGTAAAAATTACCTGTTTTGTGTAAAAAAATACGAGCCGTAAATGTGTATTTATGCTATTATTATCTAATAATATTATATGTTACGCTGTGTGGTTTAAAATCTAAAAGTGAATTTTTTATACCACGACGTAATAATTTAATCTTGTACGACTTTGTGAAAAATACAGAGCCCCAGAAGAGATTGTACTTTTAAGCGTTTATTAAAGAAATTTGTATTTTTAATCTTTCAATGCGTTGTTGTTCAAATTAACATGATGAAAAATATAACTGACTTCCTTCTTTTCGTTGTTCTTCTTCAACAGCGTCATGTAATTACTCTCATCTAAAATGTTTCGCCGGTGGGACGCAAACATGGATATATCTAATTTGTAAATATACTGTGCTCTTGCATATAACCATTGTTTCCTTTTACTTTCAATAATATTTTTATATGTATCACTCATTGATGCTATCAAAACGTTAGTCAGTAAAATCACCGCAAATACAATGTAAGATAAAACAATAAATATTCCAAAATATTTGGTCTCTTCAGTCAATGTTGTAGTTGAAATTTGATCTCCTTTGGTTTTGTTACTTGATGAAGATATCACTTTTTCAAATGCAAATATAACATCTAAACCATGCCTAAATAACAATGTAGCCTTTTGAAAATATCTTCCGTTTTTATCGTTAATGATATGTAAATTTGTGGTATTATTAAAGCTCAATCCATCATCATTGTATGTAGCGTTATTACTAGCTGTGGTATTCGCAATTATTCCTAGTGCAGAAGTCCCAGAAACGAAATTTCTTTCCAATGGATATAATGCAATTGTAAAAAACGATGTTACTAAGATGTAAATTGAAAATGTACGCATCATATCACTAGCAAGCATACGCCATAACATGATAACATAATGCCCAAGAAATTCTGTTACGATGATTAAACATAAGAAATCAATCATTAATAATAACGTACTTAATGCGTATAGCACATTTACAATGTCATGAAACGTTGAAAATATTGATAATATAAATGCTGAAATGGATAAAAATATGTGCAAAAATGCACATGTTAATCCAATAAAGGATGATCCAGAGAAAATCGACAATCTAGTATAAGCCGAGGACCATACGAAATGGGCAAATTCACTGTACAACTTTAACACTAATCCAACAGATTGAATGATGAAACATATGTTTTGAGGATTTATAATAGTATTGCTATTGTTACTGCTGCTATCATTTCTATTTCCATAAAAATATGAATGGCGAATTAGGCCGATCACAAATGTTAATAAATACATTGTTTCAAAAAATAACTCGAAATAAAATTTCCTTTTCCCATAATAGTCCCACTTTCTTTTGAATAACAATGCAACTATGCCATTGTTGATATTAAACATTTCTATTCGCTTATGCTGTAATAATAGAGGAATAATTGCAAGCTTATGCAATGTAGATCCAGTATTTATTGTATTATTGATCATCACTAATGGATCGATTTCATTCACTTTAAAAGTCATGGAAGACACAGGTCCCCACGTCCATGCACTATGTTTAAACGATACAAGGTATTTTAAAATGCATTCAAGTATTTTGTCTGTTCCTATTTTCACTGCTAGTAACAAAGGATTTATTCCATCTTCATCGTTACGATGTAGAAGATGCATAATATCTTTTTTATCCATTTGCGAAACTAACAAATCAAACAATTGCGTTGAACCAGATTTTACTAAGAAGTGGAAAACATTTGTCCCATATTCCCCATCAATGTCTAATAAAAGTCGTTTTCCTTTGAATTCATACATGTTTAATAAAATTTTAACAATTTCTAAATGACCTAAAGCTACTGCGAAATGCATTGGTGTTTTGCCGATGTAAATTTTACCCCCATCTTTTCGTTTTTTAAAAAATTTACCTTTTACACTTGTGCTTCCCACTATATGATTTGCTAATAGTAAAAAATGTATGGGATACCGTCCTTTATTTTCACCTGATGAAAGTGGCTTTAATAAATCTCGTTTATTGATTATAAGACTATTGATCAATTGTTTCATCAATATTTTAGGCGAAGGAGCTGCTGCAATATTATATGGATTTGGATAATACTCATCGTCACTATCTTCGTAGGAGTTGTCCGTAGAGTTTTTATTTTTAAAATAATTGATAAATGCACATTCTTTATCATATATTTCAAATAATTTTTTAAATCTCATTTCTAAATCACTTGTATCATTTATTAACATAGAAGTTGATTTGCGCCGCATTGTATTTAGACTACCTGTCAACATAATATTTATGTTATACGACGATGAAGAAGATGTTGTATTATATTTTGATGAAGAATCAGCATACTTGTGTCTCATTTTTAGATTGCGTTGTTGATAATTTTTTCACAATTCGATATATAATAATGCCGAATTTGTGGTTATCGCGTTACTTATTCTGGGTATTATCTATTTGGATGTATGGGTATGCTTTAAATCTATCACTGTATGAATATTTGTTTTATTTATTTTGAAAATGGTAATATAGAATACATTTTTAATATATATATGTTTCTATATCGTTTCTGTGGGTAAAGTGCTAAACCAACTATTTATATATAATATATATAATAATGGTGGTTACCTGTTATACCGGATTATACGACCCTTCTCTCTATCTATAGTACTATATAGGCCTATACCACCACGTGGTGGTATAATTAGAAGGTTCTCGTTAATAATGGATGAATCCCTTTTTGCTTCTTGCTGTGAGTATGCTGACTCAGATAGCATGTGGTATTAACATTCGCTAATCGCTAATACTTAATACTAGTATATATTGTCAATAGAGGACATTACAGTACAGTATAAGTACAAGTATAATTTGGAATGCTGGAATGCTGCTGGAAAATGCTGGATTGCCAGATTGCCAGATTGCTGGAACTAGAACGTCTGGTAAAAGTTCGCAAAAACTGATTTTTTATAATATACGAGGCGCCTCTCGTAGATAGACGATGGATGATGATCGATGATGAATCCCATCCACACATCACATCATCTTCATCCCATTTTTTTTATAAATATTTTACGACACACAACATAACAACAAACGTAGAAGGATAGATAATAGTATATATAGATACATTGAATTGAATATTTCATAAATCAATATCGTCTTGCTTGTCGAATAAATATTATAAGAGAAATTAACAAATATTTTCAAGAATATAGTTGTACAATATATACGTATATTAATATTTATATTTATATATTATATAGGAAAAACAAAGAATGAATAAATTAATAACAATAGCAACAATATTAATTTTTACAATAGCAACAATATCATATGCAAATGCAGATGGTGCAGTAGTATTAACAGTTAAAAACTTTGATGAAGAAGTGTTAAATTCTAACACGTTATGGATAGTTGAATTTTATGCACCGTGGTGCGGCCATTGTAAACATCTAGCACCTATCTATGACGCAGCTGCTGATAAAGTGGAAGCAAAAGGTTTGATGAAAATGGGTAAGATTGACGCAACTGAAGAAGTTAGTTTAGCTAAACGTTATGGTGTCAAAGGATATCCAACATTAAAATATTTACGAGATGGTGAGTTGCACAAATATACGGGAGAGCGTACTGTCGACGGTTTTGTTGAATTTGCTGAGAAAATGAATGGAGAGGCTATCCAAGAAATCACTACAAAATATGTTTTATCGAAGTTTCAAATGAAAAAAGATGTTACATATATTTATGGGCCAGGAAAAGAAACGGAAGGATTTGAGAAAAAAAATGCATATCAAGTATACAGTGATGTTGCATATAAATTGCAGGCAGACGAATATTTTGCAGTAGCAATTGAACATGAAATGCAAGAAAAAGCAGTAAAAAAATTGAAGTCAAAATCATACATAGCACGTTTAGAACGTGGTGAAGCGCCACAATTCTTTACAGGTGAAATGACGGAAGATGCGATTATTAATTGGATTGATGATACAAAACATCCAACTGTAATTCAATTAGATGCAAAAAATTTCTATAATTCAGCGCATGCAGGTAAATTTTTAGTCACTCTAGTTTTAAACCCAAAAGCAAACAATAAGCAACAATTGGCTGAATTGACAAAATTAGCGAGAAAATCATCAAAGAATCCATTGGAACCACATGTTCAAGAGAAATTTTTATATGGATGGATTGATGGTGTTGAACATAAAAAATTCGTGAAACAATATGGTATAACTGAGAAAGCATTACCTAGTGTTGTTATTTTTGATGCACCAAATAAATTGCATTTTAAAAATGTGGATGTAAAAGTAAATGGTGCATTAGGTCATTATTTAAAAGCAATTGCTTTAGGCGAGGAAGATCCAATAGCAGAAGGTTATGCAGTATACTATAATAGTTTTATGAAAATATGGAATAAATCATGGCCATATAGTTTGATAATTGCATTAATATTTACTGTATTGTTAATGATTACGTGTTGGTGACATCGCTTTATCTGCAATGGCAATAGAACCATCTACTTTATTTGCAGCATCATACATTAATTTTTGCAGCCGTTGCAAAAATGGATAAACATTTATAAACTCTTCTTCTTGACTACAAACGTTTACCTTTATTTTATTTCCATCTAGCAAAGTTGGTCCAATCATAGCTTTTAAAACACTTTGTGCTGACATAATAGTACGCGAATAATTACTGGAATAACATGATATAATATCTTGATTTGGAAATGACAATGTTCTTTTGGCAATATATTGGTTCCCAAGCCATCTTCCTAATCTATGTGCTTGTTTAATACCTTTGACTGTCAATTTACCAAAGACACCTAACTCAGCATCCCTTGGCAACAGTGTCGTTTCACTTCGCTCTATTGGTGCTAAATTATTTAATTCTTTTACTTGTGTTTTCATAGGCAATTCCAACGACCAGGCTAATGCTTCTTGTACTGCTAATTCGGAATCGGGTTCAAATAAATTATGCGACGCAGAGCGATCCCCATGTCGAAAACATACAATTGACTTGGTGACTTGATGGGTTTTTGGAGGTTTTGGTATAGTTTTTACATAGTTATTATTATTTTTACTACTACTGGTACTATGAAAAAACTTCTTCTTCTCCTGATTATTCAAAAATGTTGTTGATGATGTAATTAAATTTTGTCTTTTACAATTATTACGTACAGTGTGGATATTATTGACTAACCATTTCATTGTTATTTTTTATTTTGTTTCGGTTTGTAATTATATGGTCGGTTAAATGTGGGTGGTGGTGGTGGTGGTTTTGTCGTTTCTTCTGTTTCTAGTATTTCTACTTTTTCTTCCACTCCTACAGAGGTCGTCGCGTCATCGATATACATAAATATTTTGATGAATTACTAGTAGAACTCCAGGAACTCATCAAATTTAAAAATAAATGATGATAATGAGAAGAGCGCATGATTATGATTTCAATGATGAAGCTTCTGAATAATAATACGTCCTCTATACAAGGTACACAGCATCAGTCTTGATTTTTAAGGGAAGTGGCAAAAACAAAAAAAAGAAATGTCTGCTGTGGGGTTTGAACCCACGCCTACGAATAGATCACGGCCTTAACGTGACGCTGCATTGGGACAAGGATTTTGTTTTGTTAGAGAGTATTTTGATAGGAACAGTTGTACTTGGTGGACATACCCTTAGACCACTCGGCCAAACAGACTCGTACTTTAACAAGTACAAGATATAGGAATTAAACAATTCCAGTACAATAACATTGTAACTAAAAATGTAATTTTTCACTATTTATATAAATATTTATTTTACTATGGAAATAGCATTAATCGCTGCACACAGCATGTATAATTGAACAAAATAAAAAAAAACAACGAAAACAGAAGCAACATTCGCAATATTGTAATTAACATGGACATACCATTATATTACCAACTATCGACACAGATCATCATACATCCATTATTATACCAGGTATACCGATTGAACGTAGATCCAAAAAAAACAAAAATAATATTATAACATATGATGAACGGTGAGTGACTTTTCTCTCTATTAACAGAACAAAAAAACAAAAAAAAAAAACAATCACCCATATTTACTAAATTAATTTATTTATTATTAACAAACAAAAACAAGATGTATGAAGATGCAAATTTTGCGGATCTACTTATTCAACGTAGAGCAAAAAGTCAAAGTGGAAATGATGTATTAACATCTATGGCTGATTTAACTAAAGATATTACTACTATTGATGGCAACGTTTATTCACAACTATTATTATCTGGTGCAGTCAATATGATGCGTAATAAACCAACATTGAATAAAATCAATGTATTTCCAATTGCTGATGGGGATACTGGAACCAATATGGTCAACTGTTTAAAAATACCGGTACGTAATTTATTTGCAGACCGTACTGATGATTTAAAACAAGCTTCGGCTAATTTGGCTGCAGATGTTGTTGTAAATGGACAAGGTAATTCTGGAACTATCTTATCCCATTTCTTCATTTCATTAGCAGAGGAATTACGTGGTGTATCAGGCACTTCAGCGTCAATGGAGGAATTTGCTGCTGCCGTTGGGCGTGCTGGCGCTCGTATGAACGAAGCTGTTGCTAATCCTGTTGAAGGTACTATGATGAGTGTTGCACGTGATAGTGCAGTTGCTGCATCAAAAAGTGGTGCAACCAACTTGAAAGATTTTTGTGCTGCATGGGCAAAATCAGCAACGGAAGAAGTAGCATTGACACCGGAAAGATTGAAAGATCCTAAGACAGAAAAATATGTTTTAAAAGAAGCTGGTGTAGTTGATTCTGGTGCAGAAGGTTTTGCAAATGTCGTTTCCGGCATGTTGATGGCCTGTAATGGTAAATTAACTGGAATGGATGATTTATCAGTTGAATTTTCACAAGGTGGCATCACAGACTCTGCAGCAGGTTTAGCAAAAGTTGACCATAATGTTACAGAATCAAAATATCAATTTTGTACTGAAGCATGTATACATTTAAAAGATGGTATGACGAAAGAAGATGTACAAAAAAAATTTGAAGCTGCTTGTAGTGACGAGAATTTAGGAGATTCCTTGGCATTTGTCGGCGCGCCAGCAAAAGAAGGTGGTGATATGGTGAAAGTACATATTCATAGTAATAATTGCCAAAAAGTGTTTGATATTGCTGGTGAGTTTTCCCGTACCAATATTTTAATGAAAGAAAAAGTGGAAGATATGTATGAAGAACGTACAGAGGCGCATGAGACTGGGAAATTATTTGACATGTCTAAAGCGAAAGTACGTATCATGATTGACGGTGCAATTTTGCCACCTTCATATTTCCAAGATGATTATTGCACATTAAATCCAATTTGGGTCATGCATCCAGATGGTACACCATTGCAATTGGGTGAACCAAATGATATCATATCATTAGCAAATTACAAAAGGCACAATCCAGCTAAAATTGGAACGGCAGCCCCTTTGCCACCACAAGCATTGATTCCAATGAGAAAAGCATTGATGGAACACCCTGATAAACATTTATTGGTTATCGATCTTGGTTCTGCATATTCTGCACAACATCGTAATGTTACTGGTGCGAAAAAATTATTGTCTGAAGAATTGCAAAAACGTGTAACTATTATTGATAGTGGTTACCTTGGACCTAATTCCCTTCAAGCATTGGAAGCATTGCGTTGTGCTGAAGCAGGCATGGAAGTCGATGAAATTATTAAACGAATTGAATATGTTGGTGCACGTCTTTATCATTGCTTCTTTTTAGGCAGCCCAACAGTAAAAGCATTGGCAAAATGGGGTCGTGTACCAGCACTAGGTGATGGTAGTGGTGTTCAAGATGGTCAATTCTTTTCTATGGGATGCTCCTTGCCAGAGTATACAGAATTTCCACGTAGTCCGAAAGGCAAAGCAATGAACTTTATGGGTTTGTTAGATCAAGTTGATTCTTCACCAACTGCGCAAATGGATTTAGTAAAAATGCGTATACAAAAAATTAAAGATGCATTAAAACCAAATCAAGAAATAAGAGATTTCCGTGTCATGTACAATTTGCGTGCAGATGTTGCTGCTGAGGTTGTAAAAATGGCAAAAGAAATGTTACCATTACGTGATGAACCATATGTTGGCGAAGGTACACTTGCAAGTGTTTTTTTAATTTCCTACAAAGAAGTTATCTTTTATTATTGGATTGATGAAAAGGAAGAATAATTTTATATCAGTTACCGCAAACCATATGATGTACTTCGTATATATATATATATATGGGCGTAGAGTTTGAACTTCTAAAAATGTTTTTATCCCCACAGAGTATTATATATATCTCTATATATGTATATATTATCAGTTTAGTACTTTTAAAATGCATAATAGATTTAATAATCTTTTAATATCTAAATCCTGTGTTGTGTTTATGTTGTATGTCGTGATGTCGTGGCTAAAATTTTCACTTGTAGTTTTAAGTTGTTTCACACAATTATTAATACAATGGTGTGTACCTGTGGTATGATCTTCTGTCCAATCATCAATAATAAATAATTAAAAAAAAAAAAAGATATATTATTATATTAATATGCTTATTTTATATTTGTTTATTTTTATACATACACACAAGGAGAAAACAAACAAGAAATTAATTTATGAAATCAATTTATATTTCTATATACACAGATATTGATACCATAAAATTATGTACAAATAAATAAAAAAAAAAACGAACAAGAAATTAATTTATAATATTTTATACATTTTTACAAAATAAATAGTATATAACAATTTATTATACAAAATGACATCCAAAGGAGTAATTGCAGGAAATACACCACGTGGTGAAGGTTTAATTACTAAAAATGGTTTTAATGCATATTCCATTTTAGTCAATCCATTGCCAAGAATGGTGGCTGGTCCAGGTGCAGTATCTACAGTGGGCAAAGAAGTTTTGGCTTTAGGAAGAAAGTATGCAATGATTGTAACAGATCCAGGATTAACAAAAGCTGGATTAACGGGACAATTAGTCACTGCATTGAAAAGTACAGGCGTCGAAGTAGACGTCTATGATCAAGTGAGTGCAAATCCTACCTTTCAAAACGTTCGAGATGGTATTGATGTTTTATTAAAACGTCCGATAAATGAAACCACAATTGTATCTTTAGGTGGTGGAAGTTCAATGGATTGCGCAAAAGCGATTTCTGTTATTGGTAGTGATGGCACGAGAGGATCAGATGGAAAATATGATATTCGTTCCTATTGCAGATATCCTGTATTGGGTACAGATGATAAAATTGAACCAAGTTCAATGGTCCCAGCCGTCCTTCCTCAAAAACCCGGTGTCCCAATTATTGCCATCCCAACTACGTCTGGTACAGCCAGTGAAACAAATGGCGGTGCAGTAATCACGGATAGTGATGCACAAATTCCACGTAAACTAATTTTTAGCGATGGTAGTGCACAAGCAAAAGTAAATATTTTAGACCCAGAGTTGACACTTGGGTTACCGTAAGTAAATTCTATTCCCCTATAGATAAACCTACAAAAAGATATCTCCTCTCTAACACATCACTCATTCATTATACGCTCCCACAGACCATATCCAACTGCAACATGTGGTATGGATGCATTATGCCATGCTTTAGAAGCATTTACGAGCTTGCGACAAAATCCATATTCTGATTCAATTGCGATTGGTGTTATTGCTGAAGTTGCAGAGTGGCTACCTAAATTATTGGATAATTTATCGAATTTAGAAGCCAGAAGTCGTATACAACTGGCATCACACATGGCTGGTGCAGCATTCGGCATTGCAGGCCTTGGAATATGCCATGCAGTGGGTCATCCATTATCAGCTGTTTTGCACCAAGCTCATGGCCAAACGTTAGCAACCATGTTGCCACATATTATGGAATTTAACTTACCAGCACGTGCAGAAAAATATGCACGAGTAGCCGAAGCATTTGGTGTATTTGATAAAAGCAAAAGCACCGAAGATAATGCACGTATGGCAATTGATGCGGTTGCAAAATTAAGTATACGTGTTGGCACAGCACGTAGTATTGAAATGATGGGAGGTGATGCATCATTAATTCCTGAACTTGTTGAACAATCTATGACTGATACATCTATGAGGCACAATGCGATACAACCAACACGCTCTCAATTAACAGAGATTTTTAAAAAAGCATTACGTAATACAATCTTATACCCAGAAAAAAGTACTTCGCAAAAGAAATTAGTAAAAGTTGGAACAAGTAGTAGCAGTAGCAAGTTATAAAAGAAAAGACATCATATTCTTCGGCGTATAAAAGGCGCTACTAAAAAAGTGAAAAGATTTTTAAAGAGAGAGAAAGAGAGAGAGAGAGAGCTGGAGAGCAGGGATTAAAAAAATAATCGTACGAATACGAAACGTGAAACGTACGCGCTCGTGCGCTCCGTACGAGTAGTGTGTTTTCGTCGTGGGTTTAATTATCTCTCTCGAGAAAAATAAAAATTACACATATGCCATATCATATGATACTGAAATTAAATACTCTTTC
>JACKZZ010022741.1_pt1 | contig 29280 bp, 44 predicted proteins | sample 8027871 | NCBI WGS metagenome assembly JACKZZ01 (sample SAMN15724774, study PRJNA655200) | protist metagenome | isolation source: fluorescence activated cell sorting (FACS) single amplified genomes of... | place: USA: West Boothbay Harbor, Gulf of Maine | collected 2000-07-19
AACGGAGAGAGTTTATACTTGTCAGATGCAAGTCAAGGAGAAAGTCCTGCATACTTTACAGAGGGAGATATAACAATAGAACCATTTACAGAACGATTTGATAACTCAGTAAGTGGATGGGTGTTTACATTGCCAATAGTAATAGAGAACGACTACAACACTTGTATAGCACCACAACTAACAACATACGCAGGTAAATAATGTTTAAAATAAAAATAGGAAAATTAACAATACAACTAATACCACCAAAAATAACTTATAAATTATAATTATGGCAGATTTAACAACAACCTTATCTGAATCAGTAACACTTAATGGTGCAGTCAGAGGTACAACAAACACAGTAACAACTACAGGTATCAATAATGTTTATGAACGTATAGTAACTTGTACTACAGGACAAACTACTTTCTTAGCAGCTTTTGATACTAACTCTTACGGATCAGCAGTTCAGATAGATAAAGAAGATGTAAGATACATTAGAGTAACTAATTTAGATGCTACTGACAGTTTAGAATTAGCAGTAGTTGGTGCAGCTACTTTATATCAAGTATTAATAAAAGCAGGTCAATCACACATACTATGTGCAGCAGAAGATGTTATGTTAGCAGAAGCTGATACATCTCCTAGCTTTGGTACTATGGCTGACTTAACTAGCTTACAGGTTAGTCCTGCTGCTACTTTAGATGTAGAGATATTTGTAGCTAGTGTATAATGATAGCATTAGAACGATACTTAAATAGTTTCGGTAAAAGTGTTGTCAATAAAGCTAAAGGAATACTAAAAAGAAAGAAAAAGGTAGTATCAGGTAAACTTCTTAATAGTATATCTTACAAACTTAAAAAAGACAATGATGGATTGACTGTTCAGTTTATGATGGTTGATTATGGTACGTTTGTAGATAAGGGAGTTTCAGGTACTAAGCAAAAAAGAACGTATGTAGATTATAAAGGGAAAAGAAAAGATACACCTTATGAGTTTGGTAAGACAAGAGATGGTGGTTTAACAAGAGGTTTAGATAATTGGATAGTTCGTAGAGGTATAGCACCTAGAGATGCACAAGGTAGGTTTATATCTCGTAAGAGTTTAAAGTTCTTAATAGCTAGAAAAATATATACACAAGGAATACAAGGTATTAGTTTTTTTCAAAAACCTTTACAAATAGGAATGAAAGATTTTTACAATCAAGTAGGTAAAGCAATAAAAGAAGATATAGAAAACATAATAACAACATAATGGCAATATTAATAGATCAAAAACCACTATACAAGACACTACCAGTAGGTCAAGATATAGTATTCTCAGTATCAGAAAGTACAATAGTTGCAAATAATTATAATGTAAAATTTGTAGCTTATGTATATGTAAGTAATAGTCTTGCAACCTTAAATACTGCAAATAGAGTAGCAGTATTAAAAACAACTCCTAACAATGCAGGGGTTGGTATATTCTCTTTACAACCAGTATTAGAGAGTTATGTAAAAGCTGATAATAATGGTACTGATTTTTTAAATGGTAGTACATACAAGACAGTTACTTATTCTAATACAACTCCACATCCAATTCACTTAATAGATAAATATGCAACCTCTGATAATTCTGTTAAATATTTTATGGTAGAGTTTTTTTTAGAATACTCTCCAACTATTGATGGTGTTGTAACTATAGATGTAAGTACTTATGTATTGTCAAAAATTTATTTATTTTACAATGGATATTTAAATTATGATGATGTATTAAATCAAGTAGGTAATGACTATGGCTATCCTTTGTCTGACTTAAATTATGTTATGGATGCTGATAACGCATATTTTTTAAGTAATGCACCAACTACACAATATGCACGATTAACTGATTATGGTACACTACCTTTCTTTAATTTTTTATCTGATTCAGATTATTCTTTTCAAACTGGTTCTGATACTTCTACAATAAATAAAGTACATTACTTTTCTATAAAACTATATGATAGTTCTGATACACAGTTAGTAGGTATAACTTCTCTTGTTAATTTTACTAATGGTTCTGCTACTACTTCTAATCAATATGCAAATTGTAGATTAAATTACTTTGGTGCTTTTCCTGCTAACTTAGATGGTTGGAGTTCACAATGGGATGCACACAAAGCTAATACAAGTTATTACACTATACAAGCATTTGATGATGACAATCAAATTATAAGTCAATTATATACAATAAATATTATAACAGATGACTGTAAAGGTTTTGAGGGTATTAGATTGACTTGGCTAAATCCTTATGGAGTTTGGGATTACTATACATTTACTAAGAAGTCAGTAAGATCATTACAAACTAACAGAACTTCCTATACACAGTTAGGAGGTACTTGGAATGAAAGCACATATAAGATAAATGGCTTTAGTGGTGGTAAGAAAAACTTTAGAGTAAACTCAAAAGAACTAATAACAGTTAATACAGATTATTTAGTAGATGCTGATGCTATTTGGTTTGAGGACTTAATAAATAGTCCTGAAGTTTATATACTAAATGGTTTTTCATCAGATGCTAATGGTATGGTAAATAAGTATGTAGAACCAGTTACAGTAGCAACATCAAGCTATACAAGAAAAACAAAGGCTAACGATAAACTAATACAATATACATTTGAATTAGAAAAAAGTAAGAATAAAAGAATACAATCTGCATAATGAGTGTACAACTAATATTATATCCACAAAACTATCAGGGTGTTTACGCATCTAACTCTAGTGTTATAAATACTAACTTAGTAGCAGATGGTGCTAGATTTAATACAATAGCAAATCATACTGGATATAGTTCTTCTGCTAATGATCCTGCTTTTGATGCAATAACTAATGATGCACCTACAAGTAATTGGAAAAAGTTTAGGTCGCAAGGTAGTGGTTCTTTTGCAGATGTAGACTATCCTATTGTTATATCAGGTTTTGCACCTAAACTAAGATTTAGAGCAGCATCAGGAGGTGCTAATTCAAGTAGTGGTATATATCAAACAATAAACAACTTAGTAGTTGGTGCTACATATCAATTAAAATTTAGAGTAGTAAATGCAGCTACTGGAGGATTAATTATTATTGGTGCTAATGGTTATGGTAACAATTTAGGAGGAGGAGGAGTAACTGCTATATCAAGTACAGGTACAGGGTTTAAGACATTTGATTTTACAGCAGTAAACTCATCAGAAGAACTTATAATGGATTACCAAAATGATGGTGCTGATGCTATTGATATTAGGAGAGTAACTATAAAAGGTGCAGGTGCTACACCACCATTAGTATTTACAGATTTAGCAGATGGACAAGTTATATGCGACTTATATGAAGATGAAGATATACCATTAAGTTTATCTATTGATGATTTTAAAAATGTAGCTGAAAAAACACAGAGTTATAGTAAAGACTTTAACCTACCTGCTACTAAACGTAACAATAGAATATTTACACAGATATTTGAGATAACTAATTCTGTAGAAAGTAACGCAGAATCATTCAATCCTTATGTGCAAACACAATGCGTACTTAAACAAGATGGCAATGTTATATTTAAAGGTTTTCTTAAATTAATAGATATTGTAAATAAAGAGGGAGAGATAAGCTATAATGTAAACTTATATTCTGAATCTATAATATTAGTAGATGTATTACAAAATAGATTATTTAGAGATTTAGATTTTGATGAACTAACACACGATTATAATAAAACAAATATAACTGCTAGTTGGTATGATAGTACAGGTATTACATTAGTAGAACCATTAGAATTAAGTTCTTTTGCTTATGATTCAGCATTAGGTGTAAATAATACAACAGTATTAAAATATCCTTTTGTAGATTGGACTGGTAATTTAAGTGTAGATAATACAACAAACTATCCTATACTTAATAAATTAGAAGATGCTTTTAGACCTTTTATAAATTGTAAATATATATTAGATAAAATATTTAATGATGCAGGATTTACCTACACTTCTACTTTTTTAGATAGTTCTACATTTACTGATTTATTTATGGACTTTAACTGGGGTGCAGGAGATATGCCAGTAGAGGTTAATAGTAATGCAGTTGTAGGTAATTACAATAATACGACAGAACATTATGCAGGATCATCTTATACTAATTTAAAATTAACATTTCCAACTACAAATTTAGCTTCTGTAAATTATGACACAAGCACAAACAAAATTACATCTGTAAATAATAATTCAGAATTTGTAATAGATTATGATTATGGAGTTGCAAATAGAAATGGACAACCAGTAGTTCAATTAAGATGGTTGCTTACAAGAACTGATGGTACAACAGAAGAAATAGATGAAACAAACCCTACAACATTAAATCCATTTGGTGTAGGAAATTATGCAGGACAATTTACTAGAACTTTAGATTCAGGAGATACATTAGAAGCGCAGTTTAAATCTTCTATAGCTAGTATGTTCTATCAAGATTATAATATTTTAATTTCAAGTACTGCTACAGTAAACATAACAAGAAACATAACTGCTGTAACAGAATCTACTTTATTAAATAATTTAAGAGGAGATTTAGGACAGTGGGAATTTATTAAAGGGTTTATTAATATGTTTAATTTAATAATTAGACAAGATGAAACAAATCCTACTAATTTATTAATAGAAACTTACGATACAGTATTTAATGATATAGACAAAGGATTAACTTTATCAGAAAGAAATATTGTAAATGATTGGACAAGTAAAATAGATGCTTCTGAAATAAAATTAACTCCTTTAGATTTAGCTAAGGAAACTATGTTTGATTACATAGAAGATGATAAAGATTTTGCAGCTAACTTATACAAAAACACTTTTGTAGAACCTTATGGATCAAAAACATTTACTGCAAGAGGAAATACTATATTTGTAGAATCAGAGGAAGTAAGTGCTACTCCTTTTGCAGCTACTATTGTTAAACCTTTATTAGATTACACACCTCAGTTTTTAACTCCTGCTATTTATTCATCAGATGGTGGTATTTATCAAAGTTTTGATAATAAACCTAGAATATTATATAAAACATCTGCTAGTCCGTTTACAATGACTGATGGAACTTCTTATTCTATACCTCAACAAAATGGAGTGGTTGGTACTGGTGCAGAAACTGATTATTTAAAGTTTAGTCATACAACAGACTTACCTCCTTTATCTACATCATTAGATTTAAACTTTTCTCCTCATTTATTAATAGGTATATCAGGAAATACTTTAAATAGTTTATATCAACAGTATTGGTCTAATTATTTTGATGAGTTATATAACTTTGATACTAAAACAATGACAGTAAAAGTAAATCTTAACGCAGCAGATATTACACAATTTGATTTTAGAAATAAAGTAATGATACAAAACAGAGCATTTAGAGTAAATAAAATAGATTATAAACCAAACGACTTATCTACAGTTGAATTTATACTTATACCATAATGGACTATAAAAGAGGATTTAATATAAAACCAAAAGAAATAACTGGCATAGGAGAGGTTATATTTACTGATGGAACTAATGATGTAGTACCTAATCAATTATCTTGTGAAGCATACGGATATACTTACAATGCAGATACAGGAACTTGCGTAGCTTTTGAGTATAGCACACAGGTACAAGGTTTTTTTAATAACGTAACTAACAATAGATTAGGATCAAACAACACAACAGAGAAAGCAACTAACAATACTTTAATAAACGGAACTAACAATCTAACAAAGGGTAATAATAATAACTGTTTAGTAAATGGTAGGCAACACGAATTAACAAACGGACTAAATAATTCTGCAATTTTATCAGGTAGGTATGGACAAGCATTAAATCAAGGAGAGGTAGTAATATCAGGAGGAGGTTTTAATGAGGAGTTAGCTATGTCGCAAATGTCTTTTATACAACAATCAGGAAATACTACAGATGGTACTGAAACTGCTTTACTTACACAATATCTACCAACTACATATATACAAAAAGTAAAAAATTGTGTAATGGGTTTTGAAGCACACATTATAGGTGTTAATACTGGTATAGGAGATGGTAGTGCAGGACAGTATGGTTATTTACAAATTAATGGTGCAGTTAAGTTTACTAACGGATTAGCATCAACATATTATCAAACATTATTGCACGTAGTAACATCAGGACATAGTGGTTTAAACGTAACGGCAGAAATGAAAGATGTAACTGCAACATCATTTGGTGTTCACGTTACAGGATTAGCAGAAACATACATACAATGGACTGCAAGTATAAAATTATGGCAAAATAGAATACAACAAACTTTTTAAGATATGGCAAAAGAAATTATAGAAGCAGAAGTAAAATCAAATATAGGCGAAGTAGCTAAAGAAACAGAACAACTAGCAGAAGCTACTAAAGATGCACAAGGTGGATTTAAAAAAATGGGTGGTGCTATAAAAGGAATGGGTACTGCTTTAAAGGCAGCAGGTATTGGTCTAGTAGTAGCTTTGTTTGCTAAACTAATGGATGTCTTTAGACAAAACCAATCAGTAGTAGATTTCTTTAATGTAGCTATGGAAAGTTTGTCTATAGCTTTTAATGATTTATTTAAATTTCTATCTAATAACATAGGTACAATTACAGGTTACTTTAAAAGTATATTTGAAGATCCTAAACAAAGCATTATAGATTTTGGTACTTCTATAAAAGAAAATCTTATAGAAAGGTTTAAAAGTTTGATGGACACTTTTGGACATTTAGGAAAAGCATTAAAACATTTATTTGATGGAGAATATCAAGATGCTTGGCAAAGTGTAAAGGATGCAGGTAAAGAAAGTGTAGATATTATCACAGGTGTTGATGGTAGTGTAGATAAAATTACTGAAACTGTTACTAAAGCAACTAAAGTAATAAAAGATTATGCTAAATCTACTATAGATACTGCTACTACTATGGTGGAGTTAAGAAAACAAAGTGAATTAGCAGCAGTACAAGTACAAGGGTTAATAGAGGAGTACGACAGACAAGCAGAGAAGCTAAGACAAGTAAGAGATGATGAAACTAAGACATTTGAGGAGAGAATAGCGGCTAATGAGGAGTTAGGTAGAGTTCTTAAAGAGCAAGAAGAAGAAATGCTTAAACTAATTGATATTAGAATTAGAGAAGCTCAATTAGATTTTGCTAAAAATGATAGTTTAGAAAATCAAATTAAATTACAAGAAGCATTAAATGAAAAGAAAGCAGTAGAAGCACAGATTACAGGTTTTCAATCTGAGCAACTTACTAATCAAGTATCATTACAAAAAGAACAGACACAGTTTGCTTTAGAGAACGCAGATGCACAGATACAAGCATATAGCGACCTTGCAGGTGCATTAAGTAGTTTAGCAGGAGATAATAAGGCATTAGCAGTAGCACAGGCAACTATAGATACATTTGCAGGTGCTAACAAGGCATTTGCACAAGGTGGTGTAGCAGGTTTTGTAACTGGTGCAGCTATTATAGCATCAGGATTAGCTAACGTAAGAAAGATATTAGATACAGATGTAGGAGGTGGTGGTGGAGGTGGCTCAGTACCATCAGACACAGGAACTCCTGCACCTCAGGTACTTAGTGGTGCATTTACATTAGGTGGTGGAGAAGCACAACCAGTACAAGCATACGTTGTTACAGATGATATGACTAACAACCAAAACAAGTTAGCAAATATCCGTAGGAGAGCAACTATTTAAAAATCAAATATTAATTAATTAAATCTATTATATAGTATGAAAAGAAAAGCAACTAAGATTGTAGAGTTAGTAATAGCAGATGATAGCGAAGAATTAACAATAGATGCTATCAGTTTAGTAACTTCTCCTGCAATAGAACAAGATTTTGTATTCTTTGGTAAAGAGAATAACAACTTGACACTAGCTAAGGTAGATGAGGAGAAAAGAATGTTAGTTAGTCCTGCATTAATACCTAACAAACAAATATTTAGGTATGATCCTAATACTGATTCTAACTACTATGTGTATTTCTCAAAAGAAACAGTAAGACAAGCTAGTGAATTATATCTAAAGCATAACAACCACCATAAAGCTACATATCAACACGAAGATAGAGTATCAGGTGTATTGACTATAGAGAGTTGGATAAAAGAGGGAGAACAAGACAAGTCTAAGTTATATGGCTTTGACTTACCTGATGGTACTTGGTTTGTTAAGATGAAGATAGAGAATGATGAAATGTGGAATAAGATAAAAGATGGAGAACTAAAAGGTCTAAGTATAGAGGGCTACTTTATTAATAAAATGGAAAAAATGGGTAAACAACAATTTTCAAACGAAGAAATATTAGAAGCATTAAGCGAACTAATAAAAGAAAAGACAGAACTAAAAGCTGAAAAGATTGAGTTGGGTTTAATGGATGATATTAATAAAATATATAAAGATGCTGAAAAATTAAGTTCAGCAGCAGAAGGAAAAGGTTTAAATGATATTAGAAAAATAACTTTAAGAGTAGAAAGTGATTTTATACAATTATCAAGAAAAGCTGAACAAGGTCTTGAATTAATACAAAAAGCTGAAAAACAATTAAAAGAGTTAGGTATAGCAAAACCTAAAGAAATACAAGGTATTGAAAATGTATTAAAAGTATATGAAAATAATGCAGAAGATTGGATTAAAAGATTAAATGCAGACCAATATAGGTAAAAATCAAACAAACAATAATTAATTCTATTATATAAAAAAAAGACAAATGGATTTAAAACAACAAATATTAGTAGCACTTGGTCTTGACAAACAAGAGGAAAGTGTTAATCTTGAATATCAAGCGAAACTAGAAGATGGTACTATAATAGTTTCTACTGCTGAATCATTAGAAGCAGGAGTAGACATATCAGTTCTTACAGAAGATGGTACAACTATGTTACTTCCAGTTGGAGAATATAAGACTGAAGATGGTCAAGGATTCTCTGTTGAAGTTGAGGGTGTTGTAGCTGAAATTATGGATGAAGAAGAAGAAGTAGTTGAAGAAGAAACTCCAGTAGAAGAAGAAGCATCTAAGGAAGATATGGAAGAAGAAACTATTGAAGAAACTGAAGCAGTAGAATTTGATTCAGTAGCTTTTATGGATGAAGTTAAGTCCGTAGTAGTTGATCTAATGAGTAATGTAAATACTGAGATTGAAACATTAAAATCTGAGTTAGCAGAACTTAAATCAACAAATGAAGAATTATCTTCAGAAAAAGAAAAACTATCTGCACAAGTAGTAGAGTTATCAAACGAACCTGCTGCAAAACCTGTAGATACAAACAAATTTAGTGCTTTAGGTAGAGAAACTACACAAAGAGATTTATCTAAAATGACTAAAAGAGAAAGAATATTATATAACATAACAAATAAATAAAAAATTAAATTATGGCTTTTAACGTAACATCAAATTATGCAGGTAAAGCATTCGGACAATATATTTCGGCTGCTTTAAAAGAAGCTAAATCCTTAGAGGGTTTAACTGTCTTAGAAAATATTAAATATAAAGAGAACATTAGAAAAATGGCAGGTTCTAGCTTAGTAGCTGATGCAACTTGTGATTTTTCTAATGCAGGTACTCTAGCAATCACAGAATCAGTTCTTGAACCAAAGAATCTACAAATTAATGTAGACCTTTGTAAGAAAACTTTGTTATCAGGATTCGAAAGCGAAGAAATGAAAGCAGGTGCTTTTAACAGAACTGCTCCAACTTTTGATCAGTATGTATTATCATACTTTGGAGAATTAATTGCTGATTCAGTAGAAGGTTCTATTTGGTCAGGTGCTGATGCAACGGCAGGAGAATTTGAGGGCTTTTTAACGGCTACTACAGGTGCTTTTGCAGTTAATGGTAACGTAGTACAAACTGACAACACAGGAGGTGCAGGAACGGCTTATACGGCTGCAAACATTATATCTAACCTACAGACTTTAGTTGCAGGTATTCCTGCTAACGTATATGGTAGAGATGATTTAAGAATCTATATGAATATGAAGTCTTACAGATTCTATATTTCGGCAGTATCTACATTAGGATATGTTAATGCTTACAATATGAACGGAGATTATGTACCAGTATTTGAGGGTATCACAATCCAACCTTGTCCAGGCATGCCAGATGATCAATTAGTAGCTGCTGAAACTTCTAACTTATTCTATGGTACTGACTTACTATCTGATGATACAAATATCAAAATGCTTGATATGACTAGCTTAGATGGTTCAGACAATATGAGAGTTGTTGCTAAGTTCTCAGGAGGTGTTCAAGTAGGAATTGGTGCTGACGCAGTTCAACAAAACTAATAACTGATTTAATGGAGAGAGGGTTTTTCCCTCTTTCCTTAACTTTAAAAAAAATAATATGTCTTGTAATTTAACAAAAGGAAGAAACATAACTTGTAGAGATACAGTTGGTGGAATCAAAGCAATTTACTTTGCACAGTTTGATGAAGTAGCTTCTTATATAACTGCTTCAGGAGAATTGACTGACTTTGACTTAGGTGCTTCTGATGACATATATAAATACACTTTAAAGAGGGGTACTGCTTCTTGCACAGAAACTTTAACAGGTTCTAGTGAGAATGGTACTGTATTTTATACACCATCAGTTAATATCAAACTACACAAATTAACAAAAGAAGATCAAAATCAAGTAAAACTATTAGCTTCTAATAGATTGGTTATCTTCTTAGAATTAAACGAAGTATTAACGGCTAACTCACATAATGTGTTATTAGCTTTAGGACTAGAAAATGGAATGGAACTAAACGCAGGTACTAACGCAACAGGAACTGCATTTGGGGATATGAACGGCTATGACTGGACATTTGATGGTATGGAAAGAGATGCTATGGTAACAGTAGCTGACTATACTACAACTCCACTAGACAATGCTGCATTTACTTACCAAAGTATAGTTACTTCGTAAACTATTGTTTTCATATTTCTTAGAGGGCTACTTCGGTAGTCCTTTTTTTTTATCAAACAAAAAAGACTTTTTTCTATTATATAGTAAGTAAACAATTATGATACACGCAACAACAGATTCTAATGCAGTTTTTATAGTAACTACAGAGGAGAAAAGAATTGATACTGGTGTACCATCTTCTCAGATAAGATATTTGTTTAAATTAACAAATGATATGTCTGAGAATGTTGTTTATGCTTATGGACAAGGACAAGGAGTAAATGATAGATATACAAAAGTTGAAATTTTATCAGGTTCTAATGAAGTATATACAGGAACAGTAAATTTTAGTCCTAGTGGTTATTGGACTTATGAAATATTTGAGGTATCTTGGCAAGATTCTACAGTAACATTAGATGATGACCACGCACCTAAAACAGAAACACAAGTATTAACTCCTCCTGCATCAGATAAAGGAGTAGTACAAGGAAGTATAGAAAAAGGAAAATTAAACGTAGCAGAAGCATCAGGATCAGAAGAAGTACAATATACAGAACATTCTGCACCTACTGGTACGAATTACATATATGTTAGTTAAATAAAATAAAAAAATGGGAATAAAAAATACACAAGCATTATTAAATGAACAATTAGGACAATTAGGAGGAGTAGAAATATTTACAACTGCTGCACAGACAGGTAAAGATTACTATGCTATTTACTTTGTAAAAGATAGTGTTATATCTGCTATTACTATTACTGATTCAACAGGTTCTAGTAATTTACTTACAGATGTAGATGCAGGAATGACTTTGTTCGGTAAAATAACTGCAATTACACTTAGTAGTGGATTAGCTATTGCATACAAAAACTAAGAAATGAAGTTATCATTAGGAATATCTTTACCAACTAGCAATAAGGGTGCTACACCTATTCAAAGACAAGCTAATGCCTTTAAAGCAAGAGTTATTGCTGATGGTGGAGTATTTGAAGCTAAGGCTTGTTTGATAGACCAATTAAAAATATTAAATAATATAGCATGAGTTTATTAGATGATGTAAGTATTGTAGTTACTCCTAACGGATATAAAGCAGGTACTTTGTATGGTGTTTTACCAACTGCTACTTTAGGCAGTGAATTAGTAGTTAATAGTGATTTTTCTAGTGATTATTGGTGGGGAACAGACCCATCTTGGACAATATCAGGTGGTTCTGCAAATTCTAATGGTACAGGAACAATGTACAAAGGTGGTGTTTTAATAATAGGTAAAAGATATAAAGTAACAGTTGATATTTCTGCATATACAAGTGGTTCGCTTACATATCCAAATGCATCTCATACGTTACCATCTGCTATTGGAACATATACATTTAATTATACTGCTGCTTCACAAACAGTTAGTTTTTCAGGGTCATCTTTTGTAGGTAGCATAGACAACGTATCAGTAAAAGAATTTACAGCATCAGATATGGATGTTACTAGAGCAACTGCTGCTACAAGAGTAGATGAGAATGGTTTAGTAAATTATGCTGAGGTTTTAGGAAGTGAAGAAGTAACTAATGGAGATTTTGCTACTGATAGTGATTGGACACTTGCTTCAGGGTGGAGTATTGGGGGTGGTAAGTTAAGTTCATCATCTACATCTACTTGGGGACCTTACTATACACTTGGTGCTGCTACTGTTGGAAAAGCATATAAATTAAAATTTTCTATAGTAGATTATACCTCAGGTACAGTTGTTATTAGATGTGGAGGCACACAATCAAGTGGATTTTCTGCTTTAGGCGATTATGAAGTTATTTTAGTAGCATCAGTTGCTTCTAATTCTTTTGCTCAATTTAAATCTTCTTCTTCTTTCACAGGCTCAGTAGACAACGTATCAGTAAAAGAAGTTACAAGAAACAACGTACCTCGTATAGACTACACAGGAGGAGGTTGTCCACATATATTAGCAGAGCCACAGAGGACTAATATATTTATACAAAATGATATTTCTACTTGGTCAGGTTTTGGTAGTTATGCAGGAAATACTACTGCACCTGATGGAACGACAATTAATTTTGTAAATATGGAAGATATAAGAATTTTCCCTTCTACAACAATTAGCAATTCAACTGAATACACATCTTCAATTTATTTGAAAGGAAATAAAACTGCTGATGTTAAGTTAAGAAATGCATCAGAAAGTGATACAGTTATAACATTATCTACCGAATGGCAAAGATTTGAACTAACTACTACTTCCATTAGTACAATAACAAATGCTTTATTGATAGATGCTCGTTTTTCTCAAGGTATGGGTGCAACAGGATTAGAGGTGGCTATATACGGAGGTCAAATAGAAGAAGGCTCTTACCCTACATCATACATTCCAACATCAGGAAGTTCAGTTACAAGAAATCAAGATCAATTTTCAAGAGATGGTATAGGTAGTTTAATTAATAGTACAGAGGGGGTTTTGTTTGTAGAAAGTTCTGTATTGTCTAATGATGGAACTTACAAAGCTTTTAGTTTAAGTGATGGTACTACAAGTAACACTATAAGGTTTTACACTACCCCAACATTAAATCAACTTGCAATTAGAGTAACTGTAGCAGGAGTTCATCAATTTAATGTTGTATATACTTTAACTGACTTAACTGTTTTAAATAAGATGGCATTAAAATATAAGTCAAATGATTTTGCTTTTTGGGTTAATGGTGTTGAGGTAAAAACCTCTACAAGTGGGAATACATATACAGCAAATACTCTTAACTCTTTACAATTTGATAGAGGTGATGGTGTAGATACTTTCTTTGGCAAAGTAAAACAACTACAAGTCTACGATACTGCTTTAACAGATATGCAACTTATACAACTAACAGGTACAGCAGGAACTGATTTTTATGAATCTTATTCAGAGATGGCAGAATCATTAACATATACAATACAATAATGGCGAATCCAAGTTTACAAATAGGTAATGGCAAGTTTGCAATAAAAGAAAATGATCTATTAGGTTATAGTTCTTCAGGTACTAGATTCTTTCCTATACCAATAACAATGACAAGAGCAACATCAGGTACTAGAGTTAATCCTAGTGGCTTGATAGAAGATGTAGAATTGTTAGGTAGTGAAGAAGTTACTGATGGTAATTTTCCTTCAGGAACAACTGCTTGGACTTTTGGTGCAGGTTGGAGTATTGGAACTAACAAAGCAGAAAGATTAGTTGCAGCATCTTCTACTGATTTAGTACAAGCAAGTGTATTTCCTAATTTAACAAGTACATTTAAAATATCTTTTGATGTTGTTAGGTCAGCAGGTTCAGTAAGGTTAAGAGCAGGTACTCTTAATTTACCTTACGTTAATGCAACAGATACATATATATACTATGTTACTCCTGTAAGTAATGACCAATTAAAGTTTCAAGCAGATAGTTCTTTTATAGGCTCAATAACAAACATATCAGTAAAAGAAGCAACAATAGATGGTTTAGCAAGAGTAGATTATACAGATGGTACTGGTAGTTTATTAGTAGAACCTCAGAGGACTAATCTTATAACTTATAGTGAAGATTTTAGTCAAAGTGTTTGGGCAAAAGAAAATGGTGGAACTGGCGATAGCCCAGTAGTTACTTCAAATATTGGTATAAGTCCTGATGGCACACAAAATGCCGATAAAATTGTGTTTGACTTAAATGGTGGTACATCAAGTTCTGATTTATCACAATTAAGGTTTTCATTAAGTTCATTAAGTGGCGATTATACAAATTCAATTTATTTAAAAAGTTTTGATGGTGCTTCTTACAATGTTTCTATATTAGACGCAAATGGTACAGTAAATACGGCTACTATTACTAATGAATGGCAAAGGTTTGAATATTATAATGGAGGTGGAACAACATCTGCAAATCCATTTAGAATTAGATTAAGAGGAAATGAAACAACAAGTGATAATGCTGCACTTTTAATTTATGGCGCACAATTAGAAGCAGGTTCTTACGCAACTTCTTACATAAAAACACAAGGCTCAACAGTAACTAGAAATCAAGATGAATACACAAAGACAGGTATTAGTAATTTAATAAATAGTGAGGAAGGGGTTTTGTTTGTTGAAATGGCTGCTTTAGCTGATGATTCTACAAATAGGTCATTTACAATAAGTGATGGAACTAATGACAATAGATTAGTTTTAAAGTATGATAATCAAAGTAATGTTATAGAATCTTTTAATAGAGTTAGTGGTACACAAACTGCTTTTTTAAGTTCTACAGTTACAGACATTACAGTTTTTAATAAAATAGCAATTAAGTATAAACTTAATGATTATGCTTTATGGATAAACGGAGTTGAAGTAGCAACAGATTCATCAGCAACTACTTTTATAGGGTTAAATACTTTAACATCATCATCAGGTGGCTCATCATTTTTCGGAAAAGTAAAACAACTACAAATATTTAAAACAGCATTATCAGATTCAGAATTAGCAACACTAACAACAATATAAAATGAATATATATAAATTACAATACGACACAAAAGCAGAAGGAGATGCTGACTTACTATCTAAAGGTACTTATGAAGTAGTAACTGAAGAAGGTGTTACTCAAGATGTTTACACTAATGGTACACAAGCTATAGTTTACATAGGTAAGATAGTAGAGATACCTGCAACTTATGATGATGAAGGACACGAGATTACTCCTCCTGTTTATTATGATGGAGTATTCTACGACTTAATGACTACAGAAGAATTTGACTTTGGAACTAATGAGATATTTCCAACAGATTGCGTACATTCGTTTGCAGGGTATGAGAAAAATGCTGAGGGTACTGACATTGATCCTGAAGAACTAGAAGAAATATAAAAATATGGAAAATATACTAAGTGTAGATTTATCAAGTGAAACAAGTCCTATCGTACAAGAAGTACGAGGTAGGGAATATATAGAGTATGGTACAGAAGAATGGAGAAACCTTTACCCACAGTTCTTAATAGACCTTTACTATAATTCTAGTACACACGCAGCTATTATAAATACTACTGCTGAAATGATAGCAGGAGAAGATATAGTAGTAGAAGAAAGCGAAAACTTAGAACAATTTGTTAAACTAAAAAAATTCTTTGCAGAAGCTAATGGTAAGGAATCACTACACGAAGTAATTAAAAAACTTTCATTTGACTTTAAGCTACAAGGTGCATTTGCTATTCATATTATTTGGAATAAAGCAAAAACAGAAATAGCTGAGATTTACCACGTACCTGTAGAGAGGGTTAGGGCATCAAGACCTAATGCTATGGGTGTTGTAGATTGCTATTATGTATGTTCTGATTGGAGTAACACAAGAACAAACAAACCAGTAAAAATAGCAGCATTTAATACTAAGGATAGAACTAATCCTAGTCAGTTATTATACTCAGGTCTATACAGTCCTAATATGGACATCTATCATACTCCTGATTACTTAGCTGCAAATAATTGGGCTTTAGTAGATCAAAGAGTTGCAGAGTTTCATTTAAACAATATATCTAATGGTTTTTCAGGAAGCTATATGATTAGCTTTGCTAACGGAGTACCTACACAAGAGGAGAGATTTCAAATAGAAAGAAGTTTAGCTGAGAAGTTTACAGGTGCTAGTAATTCAGGAAAGTTTGTATTAACTTTTTCAGATGATAAAACTAGAACTCCTGAGATTACACCAATTACTGTAAGCAACGCAGACAAGCAATATCTTGCGTTACAAGAACTTTTAGTACAAAACATACTAACAGGTCATAGAGTTACTTCTCCTATGCTTATGGGTATTAAAAACGATACAGGGCTAGGTTCTAATGTTGATGAGATGAACGCAGCATTTGAGATATACTTAAATACAGTAGTTGTACCTTATCAAAAACACATATTAAAAACATTATCTAAAATATTTGAGGTTAATGGTATGAACTTACCAATATCTTTTGTACAAGCTAAACCTATTACATCTAAGTTTACAATAGAAGATATGAAAGAGGTAATGACACAAGATGAAATTAGAGAGGAACTAGGTCTAAAACCTTTAGCAGAAGAAGAACTAACGGCAGAAGATGATAACTATAATTTAGAAAAAGTAGGTACAATAGTTTCTGATGGTAAAGAGTTACCTTTATTTGACACTATAGAAGAAGCTGAAGCTGAAGCAGAAAGATTAGGATGTAGTGGACATCACATACATACGCAAGATGGTAAAGAATACTTTATGCCGTGTGCAAACCACGATCAACTAATAGATTTAAAAGATTGTGATTGTGGTAAGAACAAAGGTAAATGCAACAAAAGTTGTTACGAGAAAACTGAGTTAGATGCTTTCTTAGAAACTGTTGAGGATATACCTGAGGGTTGGGAACTAATAGATGAAGAAGTAGTAGATGGAGAACACGCAGACTTTGACTTTGAAGAAGAACTAAATCAGATAGCTGCTGAGAAGATAGAGTTAGCTACTACTGGAGTTGCTAGACCTGATAGTAAATCAGAGCAAGATGGTATATCTAAAAAGACATACGACTACTATAGAGTACGTTATGTATATGCACAAGATAACTTCTTAACTAGAAAGTCAGGTAAAAAAAGAGATTTTTGTGAAAAGATGGTAGCTGCTAAGAAGTTATACAGAAAGGAAGATATAGAGAGAATGTCTACTAAGAGAGTAAATGCAGGTTGGGGTAAAGGTGGTGCAGACACTTACGATATATTCTTATATAAAGGTGGTGGTAATTGTCATCACTTTTGGCTAAGACAAATATACAGAACAGAACTAGGTATATCTGTAAGTACAAAAATTAAAGATGCAGATTTAGTAGGATATACTAAAGCTAGATCAGAGGGGTTTACTGCTAAGAAAAACGACAAGAGAGTAGCTATAGCACCTAAGAGAATGAAGAATAACGGATTTGTAAAAAAGAGATAATATGGCATACGTTTTATTTATATCAGAAGATAAGTTAAAAGACAGTACAAGTATATATGGTTCAGTAGATAGTTCACTATTACTTCCTTATGTACGTCAAGCACAAAGACTTTACTGTGAAACTAAGCTAGGTACAAAGCTAACGCAAAAGCTAAAAGACTTGATAGTAGCAGGTACAGTAAATGATGTAGGTAATGAATACTACAAAGAATTACTAAACGATTATATAGGAGATTATCTTCCTAATATGGCTTTATATATGGCTATACCTTTTTTAAGATTTAAAATAGAAGCAGGTAACATATACTCTAAGACATCAGAAACTGGAGTAGCTTTAACAACTGCTGAATCACAACACATAAGATCAGAAATTTTAAATACTGGAGAATATTTTATTGAGAGAATGATAGACTTTATAAAAAACAATATTAGTCGTTTTCCTGAGTACAATACAAACTCAGGTGCAGATGTATCTCCAGACGGCTCAGGTTTTTCATATCTAGGAATGAATTTAGAAAGACCAAAAGGACAAGGAGATAAGATAACACTAAGAGATTTTCTAACTCCTGATTTAACATAATGAAGAAAAGATATAAAGTAAAAGAAGTTAATAAGACAAAATTAAAATCATATTTAAAAAATGCCAATACAAAAAACAGTACAGGACACACTAGAGGTTGCAGCAGTCAACGGAACAGTCCTAAGTGTAACAACATTTTCTAATATAGAATTAGCATTAAAGATTATTCTGCTAGTAGTATCAATAGCTTATACTATAGACAAGTGGTATAGTCAAAAAAAGAAGAATGGCAAAAAATAAAATATACACAGTAGTTAAAAAAACTCGTACTAAACGTAAAGGAGTACACTCAAAAAATGCTTCCAAATCCCAAAATGCTTTTAAAAAACAATCAAGAGGACAAGGTAAATCTTAAACTTGTTCGTATGATATGTACTGATAAATCTACTATAGGTAGGTTATATCTTAACAAAGAATATGTATGTGATACGTTAGAAAATCCATATATAAACAATGAACGTAACATAAGTTGCATACCTGAGGGTACTTATAATGTAAGGTTACGTTTAGCTAGAGAGAGTGCTTCAAGAGATTATTTACATCTTTTAGTACAAGAAGTACCTAATAGAAGTTATATACTGTTTCATAGAGGTAATACTGCTAAAGATACGTTAGGTTGTATTCTAGTAGGAACGCATAATGAACAAGACTTTGTTAGTAATTCAAAAGATGCTATGGATTTACTAATAAGTGAAATACTTAAATTAGGTGGCGAGAATATTAAATTATCAATTAATAAAAAATAAAATGAAAAATTATTTAATCTTAACAATGTTAAAATCAAAAAAAGTATGGTACACAATAGCTGCAATCATTGTACCATTTATAGCAAGATCATTAGATGTAGATGAGGTTCACGTTAGCGAAATGTTTTGGGCATTAGTAGGTTTAACTGGCGCACAAGGTTTAGCAGATAGTGGAAAAAAGTAATAGATACAGATTAAAACCACACGAGATAAAAGTCCTACAAAAACTGCGAGAGCAAGAAGTCAGTAACGTATTAGTAATAGGAGACTTGCACGAACCTTTTTGTTTGGATTCTTATCTTGATTGGTGTATAGAACAATACGATACCTATAATTGCACGGAGATAGTGTTTATAGGCGACGTAATAGACAATCACTACTCCTCCTACCACGAGACCTCAGCAGATGGTATGGGTGGCTTAGATGAGCTAGAATTAGCTATTAAGAGAATATCTAGGTGGTATGATGCTTTTCCTAAAGCAACAGTTATAATAGGAAACCACGATAGAATCATAATGAGAAAGGCACAAACAAGTGCAATACCTAGTAAGTGGATCAAGTCTTATAAAGAAGTATTAGAAGTACCTGACTGGAACTTTGTAGAAAGATACGAACTTAATGGAGTTCAGTATATACACGGAGAAGGAGGTACTGCAAGAACAAAATGTAGAGCAGATATGATGAATACTGTTCAAGGACATTTACATACTCAATGTTACACAGAACATTATGTTGGAAAGAATTTTAGAGTATTTGGTACACAGGTAGGTTGTGGTATAAATCACAAGTCGTATGCTATGGCTTATGCTAAATATGGAAAGCGACCTGCCGTAGGTTGTGCAGTTATTCTTAATAATGGACAAACTCCATTAAACCTTTTAATGCCCTTATAATCAACACCTTACATATATTAACATTCTAATTGTTAATAACTTATTTAATTACTTTGTTAATTTAAAAGTTAATTAATTGTATATTTGCATTATAATTAATAACAAAAACTAAAAAAATGACATTACAACAATTATTTCAAGAAGCACAAAACAGATATGCAAATGGATATTCTGAAAGTAGATTAGTAGATTTTGTATATCAAAATGCTAATAATGAAAAACAAGCGATTAGAATTTTAAATAAAATACTATAATTATGATATTAGAAAAACAACAACGAATTAATAGAAATAAAAAAAATATTTATAAAAAGATATTAAAAAATACAATAGCTTTTATAATTGTAAGTATTTGCTCAATTGGTTTATTAATGTTGGGTGCTTTATTAGATAAAATATAATGGACAGAATACCTACACCTACACTACCAACTAAAGAACAATTAGTTGAAATGCAAAAGCAACACGAACTAGAAAGACAAGAAAGACTATTAACCTATGATAATACTAAGGTAGAAGCTAAGTTAGTATATTATAAAGGTTGGATAGCAACAGTAGGAACTCACTCTGTATTAGAAAAATTATCTTCTAAATTTGCAGATATACAAAGAGGTTGGAACTCTGTTGTTATGATAGGAACTGAAAGACAAAGATGTGCAGATGATACAGTAGATAATATCACAGGCACATATTCTTTAAATCTTACAGATGATATGTTAGAAGCATATAAAGAAAACAATAATCAATTATTAATAATAAAATAAATAAATATGAAAACAAGTAAAATCAAAACTGTAGTTAGTATAAAACCACATCAAACAGAAAAATATGGTACAACTTTCTACCATAATTTAGAAATGGAAAATGGAGATAAGATTAACATAGGTAAAAAGAAAGAGCAAAAAGTAGGTTGGGAGTTAACTTATGAAATTACAGAGCAAGGACAACATGAGTATAATAAAGCTAGAGCAGTTGCACCTGATTCTTTTAATCAATCAAGTCCTAAACAAGATGTAAATGTAAATAATTCAATAGCAAGAGCAGTAGCTTTTAAAGGTGCAGTTGAATTTGATAATCAATGTACTCCTGAAGTTGTACTTAAAAATGCAAAGTATTTTTATGATAATTGGCTTTGTGATAATTATGATGTACAAAAGAAAGTAGATAAGGTAGCTAAAGCTTTTAACGATAAGTTTGCAGATGAATCTGATGATTTACCTTTTTAATTATGACAGATAGAGAAAAATTTGAAACCATTTGCGACCTTACTACTCATACAGTAGGGTTGCAACAAGGTTCTTTAGCTTATAAGACTAGAAAGCAGGAGATATTAGTACCTAGAATGGTAGCTACTGTAATAGGTAGAATAAGTAAAGACATACATCCTACTATAATTGCAGATATAATTAATAAGGATCGTACTTCTGTAATACATTATATGAAATATCACAAATCTAATTATGCAAGTTTTCCAGTTTACAGAAATACTTTTAATAAAGTTTGGAAAGCATATAATGAATTAGAAAAGATAAAGCTAGTATTTGCAGATAAAGAACAAATGATAAGACATTTAATAGATGCAGGTATTAAGATTGTTGCTAAACCACAAGTTAAAATTAAAGTATTGTGTGGTAAGTATAAATACTTAGTACATACTAACTATTTGGAATTTTCAAATAATATTGATATTATTAAGAACTCATTAAAACATTATGATTACTCTATAGACATTATAACAATATGAACGAAACACCAAACTATTATGCAATAATACCTGCAAACGTAAGGTATTCTGATTTAAAACCTAATGCTAAACTATTATACGGAGAGATAACTGCTTTAAGTAATAAGCACGGATTCTGCTTTGCATCTAATAAATATTTTGCAGAGTTATATAAAGTAAATAAAAATACTATTAGTTCTTGGATTTCTGATTTAAAAAATTACGGATTTGTAACTGTAAAGATAGAACGTAATGTAAATAACCAAATCACGAAAAGATGTATAGGTATTCTGAAAAAGATGGATAACCCTATACACGAAAAGCTGAAGTATAATAATACAAGTATTAATACTACAAGTAATAATATATATATAAAGGAAAAATTTTTAAATGATGTTATGCTTTTTGATTATCCTGAAGAAATGAAATTAGACTTTATTAATTACTGGACAGAGAAAAGTTCTGATAGATTAAATGCTAAGATGAGGTATCAGAAACAAGCTACCTTTGATGTTAAGTTGCGACTGGATCGTTGGGCGAAAAATTCTGCTAAGTGGAATACAAAGAAAGCAGGAACTTCTAAATTAGATGCACAGATAGATGAGTGGCAGAAGGCAAAGAGTTTACTATGATAGATGAGTATAAGGAGAAACTATACCTAGAAAAGTTATATAAAAAAAATACTATAGATTTGGATAACTATTTTAAGTATAGTGGTAAGCTAGAAATTGGTAACAAATTTAAAAAGGTAACAGAGGAATATACTTATCAAGTAAGAACCTATATAAAAAATGATATGACTAAATACAAACTTAAAGATTACAAAAATGGAAACAGATAGATTTTTAAATAATGTTATAGAATTACTTGATGTAATGAGTTCTGAATTAAAAGAAAAAGAAGAAAAGTGTGCAGATGGTAGAATGTTGATTAGAATTGGACATAGAATTTCTGCAATACATAAAGTAAAACATTATATAAAACAAAGAATTAAAAAAGAAGATATACCTGAAGTTATCAGAAAAAAAACAAACGTAGATTTTTTATATAATTTAAAACGAAAAGATTAAATGAAAACACTTCAGGAAGAAAACATTAAGGAACTAACAGAAAAGGTCTTGGACTTAGTAGCAAAGACATCAGTAGAGTTAGGACACAGAGCAGATGCTAAAACAATGGCATCATTATCTAAGATACTAGCAGAGGACTTACAAAAAGAAAATAGAATGAAACGTATGAGTTTTAATCAGATATGTGATTCTTTTAGAATAGGAGTAAGATATTGCGACTTTGAACCTTTTTTAAATATACGAACTTTTTATCGTTGGATTATTGCACACAAGAAAACTGTTAATGATGCTTACTATCAAGTACATACTTTAAATAAGAATCCACAAGAAGTACCTTTTTATCAAGAACCTAAAAAACTTTTAAAATGAAAATTTTAGAATTGTTTGCAGGTAGTAGAAGTTTTAGTAAAGTAGCTGAAGAATACGGACACGAAACTTTTGCAGTAGATATTAATGATTTTGATAATATAGATTATGTTACAGATATATTAGATTTTGATTGTTCTAAAATACCTTTTAAACCTGATGTAATATGGGCAAGTCCTCCTTGTACTTATTTTAGTGTAGCAAGTATAGGTCATCACTGGCATCAAGATCATACACCAAAAACAGAACAAGCAAAGCTAGGAGTTAAGATAGTAGAAAAGACAATAGAAATTATAGAGATGTTTCAACCTGATTATTTCTTTGTAGAAAATCCTAGAGGTAAATTAAGAAAACTAGGATTGTTTAAAGGAATAGCTGAAAGAACTACAGTAACTTATTGTCAGTATGGAGATACAAGAATGAAACCTACAGATATATGGACTAATTATTTGTATAGTGTTTTTAATCCTAATGGTTGGAAACCACGACCAATATGTAAAAATGGAGATAGTTGCCACGTTGCAGCACCTAGAGGTTCACAAACTGGAACTCAAGGACTAAAAGGCAATTACGAAAGAAGTAAGATACCTAAACAATTATGTGAAGAAATAATTAAATCAATAACAAAATGAAAACAATAACTATAACTGAAAATGAAATAAGTAGTTCTATAGATGCAATTAAATGGCATTTAAAAAACTATGGACATATAACAAGTTTACAAGCTATAAAATTATATGGTGCTACACGACTAGCTGATATAATATATAAGTTAAAGAAACAAGGTTATACTATACATACAACAGATTTAGAATTTACTACTAGATTTGGTAGAAAAACAACAGTAGCTAAATACTTATACTTTAAACCTAAACCAACATTTGAACAGAAATTAATATGGGGGTAAAAAAACCGATAAGTAAATTAAAGAAAGAGTTAGACAAATGGTTTAGCTTATACATCAGATTAAGAGATGCTACAGATATGGGTGTTGCACAATGCTTTACTTGTGGTAAGATAGATCATTACAAAAAACTACAGAACGGACACTTTCAATCTCGCAGACATAATGCTACTAGATGGGATAATAAGAATTGTCAAGTACAATGTGTTAAGTGTAATATGTTTGGACAAGGAGAGCAGTATAAGTTTGGAATGTATTTAGATGCTAAGTATGGATTAGGAACTTCTGAAGAATTAGAAATATTATCTAAACAACCTTTTAAAATTAGCAGGATTGATTATGTAAATTATATTAGTTATTACAAAGACATTGTTAATAAAATAAAAAAGGAAAAGAGTATAGAATGAATAATTTTCTATATTTGAATATGACTAAACCTATATTTGCAAATACCACACACCAAATAGTTGTTAATGATTATTTAAACTTAATGCTAACATTTGCAAAAGACATATCTACTAAGGCAAAGTTTGAAAATTTTAAAGAAGTTTTAGAATGTGTTTTAGAATATCACAACAGTTACGGAGAAGATGTAAATGGTGGTAACTGGAACGATTGGTTAATGATAATACCTATTAATACTTCTGTAATGGTTAATGGATATTTTGCAGGAATACAAAGTAAACGTAATTTAGAAATAGTTAGGTCTTACAAAGTTTTGTTAGATAATGCGTTAGAAGTTTTAGTAAATGATTTGCGAGAAATAGAATATAACAATGAATAAAGTTTATGAAGCAGTAGCAGATTGTAGAAAGACATTTGTAGAGATGTCCTTTGCATTTACTCACGATATAAACGAAATAGAAGAAGCAGTACAAGAATGTCTAATGTATTTTTTACAAATGAATCCTAAAGTTTTAAAAGACATATACGAGAAAGATGGACAGAAAGGATTAATAAGATATGGTGCAGTAGTATTAAGAAGAAGTTTTACAAGTCCTAGAAGTCCTTATTATTATAAGTATAAGAAATACTACACTAATTTAGATGCACAAGCAAGTACATTAACTTACGACATTACAGAAAGTGGAGAAACATCTAATGAAAAGAATCTATACAACATACCTAATCCTGAAGAATATAAACAATGGCAAAAGCTCGAACTTATTGATCAAGCATTAGAAGATGTTTACTGGTATGATGCTTCTGTATTTAAGTTGTACTATTACGAGGGTAATACTTTAACAGGACTAGCAAAAAAGACAGGCATAAGCAGAAACAGTTTGTTTACGACTATAGACAAAGTAAGAGAACAACTTAAAGAATTGTTAGATGAGTAATTTCTTTGTTAAAGATGAGGTGTATCAAGAACGTATAGCATTATGTAGGGAGTGTGTTTATTACTTTAAACCTACAGGTACTTGTAAGGTATGTCTTTGTTTTATGAAAGTAAAAGCTAGGATAGGAGTAATGGAATGTCCACAGAAGTATTGGGGTAAGACAACAGAAGTAGAAAGACCTGATGATATACCACAAGAACTAATAGAAGAATGTCTTTTAATTTGGGAAGATATAAAGACAGGAGTAGCTAAGAACGTAACAGTAAAAAAGAAAATGATAGAATTATATAATGTTATATATAATGCCAATTTTAAAACTACAAGTAACTGTGGTTCTTGTTTAAATGGTTGCTATCAAGGAATAAGACAAATAGTAGAAAAATATAAAACATAAAAAATGAAAAATAAGATACCTGATTATTATATAGGAAAGAATTATAAATACGAAGCTAGAAAAGTAATATCAGATTGGGAACTAAATTGGAATGTAGGTAATGCAGTAACATATTTACTAAGAGCAAACTTTAAACATAATTCTCCTGAAGAATGTATAAAGAAAGCTATACATCATTTAGAGTTTGAGTTAGAGGAGTTAGATCAGCAGAAGAAAAAGAATGTAAGAATAAGTCATATATAAAGGAGGGTAGGCATAATGCCACAATAATTATTAAATGTTTTTATACTCTCCTTTATTTTAAAACAAAAAACTATGTTAATATATCAATGTAATAAATGTGAAATAAAAAAAGAATTTAGTAAAGTCGTTATGAAAGTCATAGATGGCAAGGTTGTCAATCTTGGAACTGAGTGTCCTAAGTGTGGAGAGTATATGCAAGAAGTAGAAAAAGAGTTTAACGGCTTTCCTCAATTACGCAGAACAGAACCATCACTGAGTAAAAGAAGAGATAGAATGTGGAAAGACACTAAAGCAAAACTAACAAGCTAATGAAGTTTGTAATACACGATAACAAAGACAAGATGCAATTAGTAAACTATTTAAAAGAAATGGAAAGTCCTTACACAGTAGATGTAAAGAAACACAGAAACACAAGGTCTAACGTACAGAACAATTACTACTGGAAGTGTATAGTACAAGTATTAGCACAAGAGTTAGGTTACTTCAATGATGAGATGCACGATATATTAAGAGCAAAGTTTCTTAATGAGTGGGAGATGGTAGAGATAAACAATAAGAAGATAGGACTAAACAAAATAGTAAGTACAGCAACATTAAATACTAAGGCATTTGAAATATATGCAGACCAAATAAGAATATGGGCATTGTCTGATCTAGGAATAAGACTAATGCTACCAAATGAATATCAATAATTTCTATTATATATAAGAATCAGTTAACTAAATTAAACTAATTATATGGATGGCAGAATAAACAATAAAGGTACAAAAGGAAACAAGGGTGGTAGACCATCTAAAGCAGAAGAACAAAAGCTAATAGAAAACCTTACACCTATGAACGCAGATGCTTTAAAGTCATTACAGATAGGTTTAAAGAATAAAGAACAATGGGCTGTTAAATTATTCTTTGAGTACTTTTATGGTAAACCACAACAGAGAGTTGATGTTACGAGTAATAGCGAAACACTAAACATACCTATAATAAACTTTGTTGAATCCGAAACTGAATAAAAAATATAGTGCATTATTTTCATCTAACTGTAGATACTATATAATCACAGGTGGTAGAGGATCAGGTAAGTCCTATGCCGTAACAGTATTTCTAACATTACTTACAATGACACAAGGTATAAGAGTGTTGTTTACAAGATACACTATGGTATCTGCTCACTTATCTATTATACCTGAGTTCTTAGAAAAGATAGGTCTATTAGGATTTGATTCTATATTTAGCATTAACAAGTCAGAGGTAGTCAATACATCAACAAAGAGTGATATACTATTTAGAGGTATTAAGACATCATCAGGAAACCAAACTGCTTCTCTTAAATCATTACAAGGCATATCGTGTTGGGTACTTGATGAAGCAGAGGAACTTGTAGATGAGAATATATTTGATACTATAGACCTTAGTATAAGACAGAAAAGCATACAGAACAGAATTATCTTAGTCTTAAATCCAGTTACTAAAGAGCATTGGATATATAAACGATTCTTTGAGGAGAGAGGGGTTAGGGATGGTTTTAACGGCATTAAAGACAATGTGTGCTACATACACTCCACATATTTAGATAATAAAGCTAACCTATCTAAAAGTTTCTTAGAAAGGATATATAGATTAAAAGACATAAATTTTAAAAAGTATCAACATAAGATTTTAGGAAGTTGGTTAGATAAAGCAGAGGGTGTAGTATTTGATAACTGGACAATAGGAGAATTTAATCCTGATAACTTACAGACATCTTGTGGAATGGACTTTGGTTTTTCTGTTGATCCTGATAGTCTTACTGAGGTTGCTATAGACAAAAAGAAAATGAAGATATATATCAAAGAGCATATATATCGTAATGGTTTAAAATCTCACGAATTAGCTAAGATAGTATTAGCAAAGGTAGAGAATAAACTAATTATAGCAGATAGTGCAGAACCTAGACTGATAGAAGATTTAAGACACTTAGGAGTAAATATAAAACCAGTAAAAAAAGGAACTATAGAAAGTGGTGTAACTCGTATGCAAGATTATCAGTTAGTAGTTACTTCTGAATCAACAAACATTATCAAAGAGTTAAACAACTATGTCTATGCAGATAAAGGAAGCAAGTTATATGTAGATAGTTATAACCACGCAATAGATGGTATTAGGTATAACGTAATATATCACTTAGACAATCCAAACGCAGGTAGGTATTTTGTACAATAAGAAAAGGTGTAACTATAAAAGCTACACCTTAAACTAAACAAAAACTATTTGAAAACTCGACAAATGTACGATTTTAAACTAAATAACAATAAATTCTATTATATATTATGCAGGTAAACATTAAGAAAGATGGTAAGCAAAACACTTACAATCTAATTAACAGTTGGGATGATGTAACACTTGACAAATGGGCTAAACTTATAGATAGTAAAAGTAAGTCAAAGACCAAAGAAGCATTAGATACAATTAGCTTGTTATCTGATATACCTAGAAAACTCGTAAAAGAGTTGAGTATAAATGATGTATCTAATATCTTAAACAGAGTAGCTGCGTTGCAGAACAAAGCTAGTAGTAGGTTAAAAAGAATAATAAAGGTAGATGATGTAGAATACGGCTTTCATCCTGATCTATCAGAAATTACTCTTGGAGAATATGCAGATATAGAAACCTACATACAAAACGGAATGGAAAAGAACTTAGCTAAATTAATGGCGGTTCTATACAGACCAGTGGTAGAGAAGAATGGTAAATACTATTCTATTGAAGCATATAATGGTAGCGAGGTAAGGATGAGAGCAGAGAAGTTTAAGAAGATGAAAGCAGCAGATGTAAATAGTTCATTGGTTTTTTTTTGGACTTTAGGCAACGAACTATCGACAATTTTGCCGTTGTATTTGATGGAACGGATGGAGGAAGTGAAACAATCACTACTGATGAAAAATTTGCCAGTAAGTGGTCTTGGTTCGGAGTGATGTATAATTTGACAGGAGGTAGTATAGTAAACTTAGAGAGAATAACTAAATTAAGTTTATATGAATGTTTAACTTGGCTTACTTATGAGGTTGATTTAAACGAAACAAAAAAGGTTAAAAGATGACACATTTTAAGAATTACAATAATACAATAGATACCTTAAAACAATTAGGTGCTAATCAGTTACAAATAAAAACTGTAACTACTGGAGATATATACGAGATAGACTTAGAGAAAAATACATTATATCCTTTAATGCATATCAATCC
>JACKZZ010008328.1_pt1 | contig 29209 bp, 55 predicted proteins | sample 8027871 | NCBI WGS metagenome assembly JACKZZ01 (sample SAMN15724774, study PRJNA655200) | protist metagenome | isolation source: fluorescence activated cell sorting (FACS) single amplified genomes of... | place: USA: West Boothbay Harbor, Gulf of Maine | collected 2000-07-19
CCCCAAACTCGTATTCTTCTGTAGTCATTAGGTCGTAAAATACACCATCGTAATATACAGCCGCAACCGACTCCTCTCCCTCGCTATCTATAGTTGCAGGTATTCTCACTATCTTACCAATATACACGATTGCTTGTGTACCATTTCTGTAAACGTCTTGAGTAACTCCTTCTTCAGTTATTACTTCGTAAGTACCTTTAGCAAGTAAGTCAGCATCTCCTTGTGCTTTTGTTTCGTATTGTAATTTGTATATGTTCATATTATGTAGTTATTTGTTTTATTTGGTCATCTGACAACGCTGTCTTATACACTTGTAGTTGTCTTACTTTTCCGAAGAAAAGGTCTGTAGTACCACTTACGTCTGCAAAATTTAAAGCATTCATTCCTACAGGTAAGTCATTAATTGTTGCCGTAGCGCGTTCACTCCCATTAATCCAAATTCTAAAATTTGTAGCATCCCAAACTAAAGCAATTTTATTGTTATCTGTTTGAGGAACACTATTTACTGTTATTATAGTATATGAACCACTACTACCCCTAGCAAAACCTCTAAATCTACTAGCCGTACTATCAAACCTCATGTATATTAAGTTGTTCCATGTACCATCTGAAAGTGAAATAATTCTATGAGAACCACTCCCATTTTCAAGTGCGCTGCCCTCAAAATATAGTGTTCCCTCGCTATCGTTAATCAAATCACTAATTCCTGTCTTTTCGTATTGGTCTTGTACACGAGTAACTGTAGAGCCATCTGTTGGAATATAACTTGTTGGGTAAGAGCCTTCTTCTAATTGTGCTCCCCATAACTGTATAGTACCTCCACTATTTAAAGAACTTGATAAATATACATAAATTGTAGTATTTGTACCTGTATTAAATGTATGTGTAATTTTCGTCCATTCCGTAGTGCTTAATTGACTTGTGTAATCTACTGATGTTAAATTAGTCCCTCCACTACCTCCTAGACCTAAAACCCTGCTATTAACAAGCGTAGCATCTACATTTTTAGCATAAAAAGAAAGTACATAATCTGTATTTTGAGTTAAACCTAATCCTCCTGACTGTAATTTACCCGCACCTATGCTCGTTAATTGTGTTGCATTAGCATCTCCACTTGGAGAAATGTTTGTTGTATTGTCAATCGTAGAACCTGAAGTTCCAATAAAAAAAGTACCTGAACCATAAGTTTCACTATAAGTAACAATATTAGTCCTCTGTGGCTCTGCTAATAAACTTGAAGTACCATCTGTATAATCTACTCTTGCTAAGTTATCTATTGTTGCTTCTTTTACTGATACTGTAAAACTTGAAACATCATAAGTTTGTGTACCATCAAAAGCACCAAAAACAGAGCCATTATCTATAAAATATATTTCTTTAGTTGTAGTAAAATCATAATTTTGAAATAAATAACTTGAACCATCATAAAAATCAAAATTTACAGTACCTGATATAGTACCTGTTGGAGTTATAGTTAATTTATAACGTTTTCCTGCTGATGTTGCAAAATCAAATTTGGGTCTAACTGCACTTCCTGTAGTTCCATCACTTGCTGAACTGTAAGAATTTCCACTTATTTGAGTTATAGTACCTCCTCCTATATTAACTATTGAAGCAATACTTGGCACTTCTTCACTACCCACCAACTCAACAGTTTCAACTAAGCCACTAGAATTAACTCTAGTACCTGCTGAACCTCTAGTCATTGTTATTGGTTGAGGTACAAATCTTGTACCTGCTGTACTATAACCTAATAGATTGTCTTCTTTTATTGCCCAATTATTATTACCTATCTGTAAACTTGGATTTGCCATTATTGTATTGTATATGTTAATGCACTAGCCATCTCTGCATAAGATTCATAAAAGTCAGTACCTGATTCTCCTGTTAGTTGTAATAGTTGTTCATCTGAGAGTGCTGTGGTATATACTTGTAGTTGTTTTAATTCTCCTTCAAATAATTCAGTACCATTACCTGTTTCACTACCAAAATGTATTTGATTAAAAGTTCCTGCTGATGGAGTAGTACCACTTGTATCTTCTGAAATTTTACTTCCATTTTGCCATAATTCAAACCTATTAGTAGCCCATACAAAAGCAAGTTTTCTACTAACTGTTATGTCTATTCCTGTTACTTGTAAGTCTGCTTGAGTAGCACCACCATTAGTAAAAATATATCTTATTCTACTTGCTAATCCTTGATAAGGTGTTATGTATATTCTGTTAGTGCCTGTTCCATCACTTATTGATATTTTTCTACCTGTAGCATCACCATCATTTATAAAGTATCTAGGTTCTATAACTAAAGTTCCCTCTGTACTATTAATCAAACTACCTATACCATCTCTTGTGAAGATGTCTTGGTTTCTTGTAACTGTACCTCCTGATGTTGGAATGTATGATGTAGTATAAGAGCCTACTTCTAATTGTGAACCCCATAGGTAATAATCCCCTGAAGTTGTATGACTAGAGTATGTTCCATCAGGATATGCTTGAATTTGAAAAGGTCTATTCCCTGTGTATTGCTTGGTAATTCTAAACCAACCATTGCCAACTGCTTCAATAGTACCACCTGTATATGTTCCTGCAACTAAATCTATATTACCACCTGACTTAAAATAAGAGAATGTTCCTGCCTTTATATACCAACTTGAAGCATAAGTATCAGAAGCAACATTAGCATAAATTCTACCATTGTCTGTTACATCTATTTTAGTTGCATTAGCATCTCCACTTGGAGAAATGTTATTTGTAGTACCAACACTAACACCACTATCTTTTATGTAAAAACTTTGACTAAAATCTTCTGAATAAGTACTGACATTAGTCCTCTGTGGCTCTGCTAATATATGTGGACAACCTCCTCCTGTGTAGTCTATACGAGGTACGTTATCTAAATCTACTTTTTTTACTGATACATTATCTACTGAAACAGGATTTCCATTATTCCATAATGACCTGATATAAAAAGATGTTAATGTTGCAGTAAATGTTTCTGTATAAGTTCCATCTGTTGTTCTTTCTATTTGTATGCTTGTAGCGTTAGTAGATATTCCAATTCGTGAACCTGCTGAAGCATTAACTACTGTATAAGTAACGCTATAATCAGTACCAACAGACAAAGGAATATTTTGTGCAATATTTGAATTTGAATTGCCATTGTGAGTTGCAATCCCCCCATTAATACTCCAACCACCTCCTTTACTCCAATCAGTATCTGTAGCAAAGTCGCCATTAGTAATTAATTCTGTATCAGAAACAACTTGAGCATAATTAACTAAACCATTCTCATCTACTCTTGTAGCAGCAGTTGCTCTAGTAACATCCATATCTGCTGAAACATATACCTTTACTGTTATATCAGAAATAGTACCTCCTACAGTACTAGTCGCTTGATTATTAAATCTTAAATCTCCACTTCCATAATTATTTCCTGTAACTCTAATGTATGCTACATTAACTCCTGAATTGTACTCAATATCACTATTAATTGAAAAATAGTTAAACCAACTAGAAATCTTTAATCCGTAATCTCCACCTAAAGTGAATGTTACTTTTAAAACATCTCCAATAGCACCACCATAATTAGTTTGTACATCTGTATATGTACCTGCTACAGTAGTTGCTGAATTTGCACCTGTTACTAAATCACTACCCTCAGTAGGTACAGGGATAGCCCCAAATAAAGTTCTTGCCTTATATCCGTTAGGAGTTACTACTATACTAACATCATCTAATAAACTCATTCTATATTATTTAAAGTTGTTAATTGTGCTTCTAAACAAGCTTTAGCCTCAAATACACCACTATCAGTGGTAACTCTAGATTTAAAAGAGCTAGCAAGTTTTTGAACGATAGTTCGTAAGGAAGCCCCAGAGATTAATAGATTGCTTAATCCTAACATTAGGCTAAATACAAGATATAAGTTTCTGATGCAGCCGCAGTTATAGCTGTTATGTCACCGTAAACAACTACACCAGCTGAGTAAGTTACACCGCTAAAAGTACCAGTCCCACCTTCTATTGTAAATGTAGTCGGAGTACAGTCAGTTATAAACTGAACAGCATAATATGTACCCTTAGTCGCTGTTGTAGCAGCTGTACCCGTGACGATCTTACAGCCCATTCTACCTATAGCCGTATCTTCTAATAATTTTCTTGCCATTTTATTTTTTTACTTTTTCTAATGATCTACCGCCAAAATACGCGCCAATCACAGTTATTAATACTAATTGTAATAAGTCTGTCCACTTAGGTTCGACTATAAATTTTATTGATCCAGCGTCAATGAATATCATTAAAACCGTTGATACCACTAAGAATGCTAAAACCAAAGGTCTTATGTTCTTAGCTAACCACGAATCTGATTTCATATCAGCCTCCCATCTAGACGTGATATTCTTTTCCATCTCTACTTCATAATCACTTATAAGCTGCTTAATTTTAAGTTCAGCAGTAAGTTTTTCCTCTTTCGATGTGTGTAGGTCATCTATAATTCCACCAACGCTTTTTACTAATTTATCAGCTCCACCTGACAGTAAGTTAGCTATGATACTCATTATTTTTTACACTTTTTACAACCACAACCTCTTTTGCAGCCTTTTTTCTTCATTCCACCTGATTTTGTTCCTTTTCTTTTTCCTTTTGCGTATGGCATATTATCTATCTTTGTCTTTAATCATATCATCTATAGCTTTGTTGTAAACTTTATCTGTATATGATTTGTTTTTATAAAATACACTTCTCTCTGAAGTGGGCAAGTCTTCCTCACCTAGTAGGATTCTATATATCCTACTTATCATTTGAGAGCATTTCCACGATGTTTTAAATACTGAGTACTTAATTGTAGTTCTATTCCTATGCCTCCAGGTTTCGATCCAACCTTCTCGTTTTAATCTCTCCCATCTATTTTTATCCCATGAGTACGTATAAACTCCGTTGATAAAATCGTTTCGTGTAAATCTCCCTTTACAATCTAAATAAATTAATAATTCTAAATCTGCATCTTTTAACCCGTAAGTTTTACAGACCCACTTTCTAGTGAGCCTGTAATACTTCAGGATATTCATGTCACGCAGATCCTGTGCGGTTAATCTCATTCTACTAAAACTACGTCTCCAGCTCTTATAACCTGGTAAAGTACATCCCGCCAGGTTATACCGTGTCCAGCATGTTTATCGTAGTATATCGTATCGCCATCTTTTAAACCTTCCACAAGATTTCCGCGCGATATTATTTTTGCTTTTATATAACGGTTGTCTACATCTGTATCGTCCGTCATTATAAGGCCAGCAACCTTTTTAGGCTCTGTCTTTATTTTATCTACAACTATATATTGGTTAATTGCTTTCATTCATTCTCATATTTGAAATTACACAATCTGCAGATATAATTGTTGATACTACACTCACTGCATTTTTGAGCGCCGATTTTGTAACCAAAACCGGATCTATGATACCAGCTGAGATCATTGTAGCTCTTTCACCAGTTACTACATCAACACCGTAACCTTCGTGATCTTCGTATCCATCCATCATGGTTATACCAGCATTGTCAAGTACAGTATAGAAAGGAGCTTGAATAGCTTTTAGTAGTATCTCTTCACCCACCGCTTTAGCGGAGATTTTTTGAGATGCGTTTAACAGTGCTACGCCTCCTCCAGGCACTATCCCTTCTTTCAAAGCTGCTTTAGTAGCATAGATAGCGTCTTCTATTCTATCTTTCTTTTCTTTAAGCTCTACCTTTGAATCAGCACCTACTTTTACCATACCCACTGATCCCGATAGCATAGCCAGTCTTTCTCTGTGCTTCTTTTGTATAAACGGGTTTTTCTCCCATTTATCTATAGTTTTCTTAATGCTCTCTATTCTCTCCTCCATTTCTTGCTCTGGAGTATCTATAGTAAGAACTGTATTCTTATCATCAGTTATAGAAGTATAAGCTTCTCCTAAGCAATCTATATCTATAAGATCTAAATCATCACCTAACTGCTCGTTAATCACCTTAGCACCAACAAGAAAAGCAAGATCAGCCGCGGTGTCATCTTTAGTAGGACCAAAGCCTGGTAAATCAACGATGTTTACTTTAATATTACCTTTTACCTTATTCATAAGTAAAGCAGCTTTAACCTGTTGTTCTACTGGAGCGACGATTAATAATGATCGCTTAGTCTTTATAACATGTTCTAATACTGTTTGTATTTTTCTTATGTTTGGTATTTCTGAAGATACTATTAATACTAATGGGTTATCAAGCTCAGCTATCTGCTTGTCCTTATCAGTAACGAAATGTGGAGATGTGAGTCCTGAGTCGATTTGAACACCGTCAACTACCTCGACGTATGTCTCTTCAGTTGGAGACTCTTCCATTAATACCACACCATCTTTACCTACTTTAGTATAAGCTTCCGCTATAATCTTTCCTAATTCACTGTCATTATTACAACTAATTGAACTAACAGATTCAAGCATATCGCCTTCGATCTTGACAGAAATCTTATCTAGGTAATCGTTTACCTTCTTAAGACCGGATTTAATCCCGTCTTTAATTTCTCTTGTGTTAACTTCACTCTTGTTAACCTCTTTTAACAATGATTCAGCAAGGACGGTAGCTGTAGTAGTACCGTCACCTGCTTCTCTCACTGTATTTCTAGCAGCTTCTTTAATAAGGGTTGCACCCATATTTTCAACCGGGTCAAATAAGACAACAGATTCTGCTACTGTTACACCGTCTTTTGTTATTACCGGTAAACCCCTAGCATCCTCGTAAATTACGCATTTACCTGATGCTCCTAAGGTTGATTTAACTGCTTTAGCTAGCTTTTCAACGCCAGCTACTATTTTACTATTCGCGTCATTGCCAAAGTTTACGTCTTTGACAATCTCGCTTGGTTGATTGTATTCCATGTGTTAAATTAAATTTGATTAAATTGTACTCTATTCGAAAGTTTTTACAACCTTTGGCCCTTTCGTAGCCTCTAACTTGTCTGTAAAGTGCTTAACACTGCCATTTATAGCGGTTTCTGCACCTTCTATTGTTTCTCTACGTGTAACATCTTGCCATTGATCCTCTTTATCAGGGTTTAAGCATTCTGTTTGGTAAAATCCGTTAGGTAATTGGGTTATTCTCCAGTTTTTCTTCTCAGAGAGGTGTTTCCAATGGTTAATTGTTGTTTCATTCGGTTTTAGGTTGCCAGTGTATGTACTGGTCTTGTAGTATAAATAAGTCATTTTTTGGTTTTTTGGTTAATATTGACTTGGTGTAGGGTATTTCCCTATTTTTTCTTTTTCTTAGGTACACAGTTAGGAACTGTTCTACCAGCTTTCTTTTTTGTACCTACCATCTTGTGTGTTTTCCAACAAGGATTGTTTTTTCTTTTCTTTGATTGCTTATATGCCATAGTTTACCATTTTACTTTATTAGCCCAATACGCAGCCGACATCTTACCTTTCGCTATATTTTTAGCATGTCTTGCTTTAAACGACTTCCTACGGGCTTTAGATTTTGTGTCTGTCTTCTTACCCGCTGTAGTAACTCCCTGTTGTCCGAAACGAATAGTTTTCTTCTTACCACCAGAACAAGCTAAAACAACATGTGACTTAGTCTTATGTTTAGGTGTGCGTTTAGGTGAATTACACTTCATTTTTGATTTACTAACAGCCATATCTTATTTTTTATATCTAGATGATTTATTCCTAGACTTAGATGTTGTTCTCATTTTCTTCGTGCTAAAGCCCTCTCTCTTCGTTCCTTTACCATCGTTACCACGATTTGCTTTAACCGACTTAAATCTACGATCTTTGTGATCATAATCTTTGCCTTTAATATCTTTACCTGCTTTTATAGCTTTCCTACGCTTAACTTGATTCTCTGCTTTCTTTGCTCTTCTATCCGGTGTCATCGCTGCTTTCTTATCGCGAATAGCCTTTGCACGTTTTGCTGTTGGAGAGAGTTTCTGTTTCATACTTAGTATGATTACATATTTAATTCACTATTTACTAAAAGGTATCGTAACTACTATAGAACCAGCTGTAGCACCTATTATATCAGCTATAAGATCTCCAGTCTGTGCATAACCATATTTAGCATCGTATAACTCCTTTGCCACGCCCACGGTGACACCTACTCCGATGCCTATTAATATTGCTTTCTTTTTATTCTTAGTCCGCTTCAACACATAACTTGTAGTAGCCGAAGATATAATATAAGTATACCCAATATGTAACTGTTTGTCTTGATGTAGAGATAACACTTCGTTTAGACTCTGCGCCTTAACATTCGTACATAGTAAAGTGATAGCTAGTATAAGTGTTCTCATATAAGTTATAGTTACTTGTAATACGAGAATATTAAAAGTGTGACACTAGCCTGTTACTCTAATACTTAGCTACCTAATGTCACAGTTTTTTTGTTGTGAATATTGAAGGATTGTGCTGCCCCCTATCCTCCTGACTACCAGCCCATTACGAAAACGGTTTTTATTTAGCCCATGGGCCCCCGATCACGATCATTTCCTCCAGAGTTTTTACGTTTTTATTTCATTTTCATACAACATTTCACATTATACTAACTAATTTTCTACAAACTAAATACGACTAACATTGGATAATATATATGTAACAACTAAACAATAACAATTAAATAAATTAAATTATGTCAAAAGAAATTAACAACATTACTACGAAAAGATTCGTAATTAGAAAAACATTAATCGGTAAAAACGCTATCATTACATTTGTAAATAAAAAAGGCGATACTTGTACTTATGATCACGATCAAGTGTATAACGATAATAAAGAAAAATTTGACAATATGAATTGCTTTAACAAGTACGGAAGTTATACATGTACTAACAACTTACCAGTTTTCGCAAGATAATTAGTAAGTTGATCTTACAAACTAAATACGAAACTATTTGGATAATATAACTGTAAATACAAACAAACAAATATCAACTAACAAATGATAATAGTAATTGCACAAGCAGAAGAGTCGGGTAGTATCTGCTAACCAATATGAACAAACAAATAAAGTATATACTTTTACAATGTAAATACGATATCAAATGGATAATATAAATGTAAACTAAATAAATAATAAACTAAATAAATTAAATTATGTCAAAGTTAAACAAAGTTGAAGAACTAAAAACTAAAAGATTTGTAATCAGAAAGTCATTAATTGGTAAAAATGTAGTAATTACATTTACTAATAAAAAACAAGAAACTGTTTCTTATAATCATGATGAAGTATATAATACTCATAAAGAGAAATTTGAAAGTATGAATTGTTTCGCTAAGTACAAAAGTTATACTAACTCAAATGCTGTTCCAGCTTTCTGTAGAAATCTTCAAACAATTACTGAACAATAGTAAGTAATTTTCTTGAGCCAAAAGTGGTAGTTGAGTACATTTCCCACTATAAAATATGAATGACCAAGTATTTGGAGTACACTGTAGTAATGGTTTATGTGAGTTCGATTCTCATACTACAACTAATATTAACTTATAAAATATAAAATTATGTACAAAAATACAGACAAAGTGCGAGCGCACAGAGAAGAATTAAAAAGATTATTATTCAGTGTACCAACTGAAGGTAGAAAAGTAGTAAAAACTATTACAGTCACTATGATGACAAATAAACACTGGAAAGGTTATGGTAATGTATCGATCGATAGTGATGGCCCAAATGGTTTTACTCACTTCGGCACTTCACAGAAAAACCCAATGGAGTATGTACTAAATAGTGAAGAATATAAATCAGGTGAATACCAATTAATAATAAAATAATACAAATCAAATACGATTAGTGTTGGATAATATAAATGTAAAACAAATAAAATATAAAGTATGTTTAAAGTAAAAGAAAATGATGTATTCGAGAAGAATATGAGTAACCACGAACTATACAAAGTGTGGACAGAAATGAAAGAAAAACAAGAGTCGGACGAGTGGATCGATCAGTTAGAAAAAGAGTACAATGAAGTGCAAGAAAATAAATACTATTAATATGAATCAGAGAGACTTTAGTATAACAAGGAGAGAAGGTGAGTGGTATGATGTTAGAGTGATCGACTCATATGGTAAAGTTTATCATAACTACTTTGAAGAATCAGATGAAGCGCACGATTGGGTATACTATATCTGGGAAAAAGAAGAGTGGTTTAACTCAGTAAACTCACAAGAATTACTTGCGAACGCGGTAGAAAACTGTAAAAGATTAGATGAAAATATAAATGTAAGAGAAATATGAAAGAAAAAGTAACAAACAAATTAGAAACAAGAGCGGCGGAAGTAGTGATGGTCGTAGTATTAACAACAGTGTTTATATGTTTACTATAATGGGAGCGTGGATAACACTTACACTGATCACTATAATGATAGGTAAAAGTTTAATAGGTGAATACGAGAGTTATGATGAGTAATGAAGACCAACTAATAACAGTAGGATTTATGGTAGGATTTGCCGCAGGTGTAGCGATAATGATAATAATTACAAACTAAATACGATTACTAATGGATAATATATATATGAAATGCAAATGTAAAAATACAATCCCAGAAGGTCGACTACGCCTCGGCTTCAAAGTATGTGTCTCCTGCTCTTCGATCGAAGCGTATGGTTGTGCACCAGTAATCAATCACAAAACAGGTAACTCAATACAAATAATGTCGTCTAGTGACGCTAAAAAGATCGCCAAGCTTACTCAACGCAGAGGTTATGGCACAATGCTCGGATAATGAAGTTAACTAATAAACAAAAACGTAGTGTCAAAAGACAAGTACAGATCGATCAAGGTGTAAAGACGCCTGGAACCCGAGTGTTTGTTAGTAAGAAAATATACACAAGAAAAAAGAAACATAAGAATGAAAGAAATAGATGACATGCTCAATCACTGGATACACAATAGTATCATAAGAGCGAAATTAAGAGAATTAATAACAAAAGAAATAAATAAATGAAGAAAAAGTGGATCACCGTATTAGATTACGAAACAAGTAGGGTATATCAATACCAAGTAACAATAAACAAGCATGCTGAAGAATATATTACCTTTAAAGGGCATAGACTAAGCAATGTAGAGTGGATGGAACACCAATTCCACGCAGTAATTACAAAATAAATACGAACACTAACGGATAATATAAACGAATAAAATATATAATATGCAAACAATGAAACACCTCAAAAAAGATTACATACAATTAGGTAACTTAATCTACAGACCATACAAAGTATGTGACTTACCTCAAAACTTCGGTTGCATCGAATTCAACGAGAAAGAAGGTATCAGCGAATGGTTTAACTACAAAGGATATACTTATATCTTTGAAACAACAGCCAAGTCATGAGTCCGTGGGATATGGTAGCTGCACTCGGTATATATGCTGACGAGCAGATCGATGAAATGACATGGGCAGAGTGTGAAGAAATTATAAATCAAGAAGAATAATATGAAATTTAATATACAGGATAGGATAGTGCTAGACGAAATGGTAGACACTTTCACAGCAGAAATGCACAAGAATCAAGATGATGCAGAGTTAATGGACAAGAGACCGATCATTACTAGAGAGTATTGGTTGCAAATGATACAAGAAGTACAAAGTAAAATAGATAGTTTTACAACGGTTAAAGCATTAAATCAAAGTAAACAATATAGATAATATGAGACACAGTAAATTCAAAATTACAAAAGAAAAGTATCAAGGTGATACACGTTACGAGAAAATATATGAGCAAATGCAACTACTTGGTATTGAAGATGTTACCACGCACGTTCAATATAATAACGGTACAATAGTATGGAGATTACCAATCAAGAATCACGATAATAGAAATCCAAGTTATATTGAAGTAGCAAGTTTTAGCACGGGTTATGTGCGTAATCAAAACAGTGGTTACAGTAACTATCAACTAAACAAAAGATGTGAAGGTGAACCAGAATACTTTGACTCAGGTCGTTTGGATGAGTTGGGTAGACCAATGTATACTAAGTTTACCACAAGAACTTGTAAACTAATACCTATCGAGATCGATAGACTAGAGTACTTAATAAGCTATTGTCTCAAAAACTATTACATCAAACGAGCTAATCAAGTAGTCGAAGGTAAATATGTTAGTCAATGGTATCACGATTGGAGTTTAGAAAGAGCTAACGAAACTTATAGTGAAAATACTGGTGCAATGGCTAGAATAAATGACATGGAAGAAAAATTAGTCGATATGAATGATAGAAAAATAGATCTAGAAAACAAATTAGCAACAATAAATAGAATATCAGAATAATATGAAGAAATTTTTAAAAGACAAGTCAGGTCCCATAATGATGGGAGTAGGAGCTATACTGTTAGTAAGCGATCTAATGGGTGTAGAAGGTGCAATAACATTTGCTGTTGGAATAATTCTAATGGTAGAAGGTGTAGATAGAATGTAATATGGGTAAACAGAATAAAAAATTAATAAAGAACTTAGAAAAATATGAAGAAGAGAAAGCTAAACAGCAAGAATCCAAAATACATGGACAAAAGCCTGTTAAACAACAAAGTGGAAAAGAAAAGAGTGCACGCATGTACAACTCCTAGCGGGTGTAAAGTATACGCTGTATGGTATAAATAATATACGAGGTGAGTGGTAACGCGGGTAGGCGAGAGATTAGTAATGATATTGATGAAAGTCGCGGTCAACTTGTTAAAGTCAGGATAAAGCAAGAACCACACCTGCACACCTCGTTTTATAATAGCCCAAGTACAAGGTGAACAGTAAATCTATGGTAATGTGGGAAGTTCTTCGGAACTTAACAAAAATAGAGCCTTGTTGCTACAGATACAAAAGATAAACGGTCGGACGGAATCCATTGTATGTAGTACTAGGAAAATAGGTGGTTCGAATCCACCCTTGGGCACAATACAAACTAAATACGAATAAGTTTGGATAATATTAATATAAATTAAATTAAATAAATATGAACAGAAAAGACGAATTAGAGCAAAAAATACAAATGCTCGAGCAAAAAGTGGTGTCTAACACATCAGAAATGGTTAGCGTACAAGCAGATCTTAAGATCGCTCAAAAACAATTAGAAGATATTAATAAACCAGAAATAACTCCGTTATACTTTGACAAAATATACGAAGCCATTGAAGAAGGTATAGGTAACTTTAGCTTTGATGAGGCAAGTAACTATGACAAAGAGTTTGGTATGGAGCATGATGGCAGAGTATATCTTGAAACTATAGACTTAACCTGTACTCATGAGTTAGCTGAAAAGATCGTAGAAGAAGTTCACAAGCTATTTACTGAAGCTGAGTGTCCTGAAGAAGATGACAATAGCCAATTAAATAATGCTACTCACGTAGAAAAAGTATATTAATATGAGATTAATAGACCAAGTAAAACCAGAAGTGCTAGACGCTTTGTCAGAATCTAAGATAAAGTATAATTCTAGTTATAGATATATAATAACATCTCTTGAAAATGCAAATAGATATAAAGATCTAACTATCGATCAATTACAAAACTTAGTTATCTTCTTGCCAAGCGAACTTAAGCCACGAGATGATATGGATTGGTACTACGGTGATAATATACTACAAGAAAAATATAAATTATAATGGAAACAAAACAAAAACTACCTAAATGGTTCAATGGTGAACTATATGATGAAGGTGCCGAAGTGCAAAATAGATTTAGCGGTGACAAATGCCAGTTAAATAATGTAGAATTAAGTATGTATGATTTTGTTATGGGTGCGACCATGTGTATGGAAATGGGAATGCCTTGCAATGTAAACGAACTGAGACAAGGTCTTAGTTGGTTCAGAAAAAATAACGCAGAAGCTTACATGATATTATTAGATTAGATACGGTTGATGGCAGATATAACTAAATGTGATGGCAAAGAGTGCACAATGAAAGAAACTTGTTGGAGATACAAAGCACCTAAAGGATATTATCAGAGTTACTTTACTGAAAGCCCTCACAATAATAAAGTAGATGAAGACAATAATACTATTTGTGAATTTTATTGGCATGATTTCATCAAATCTAAAGAAACTAAATTAAAAAAGGAAGAAAATGACGGGTAAACAAGTAGAAAAATATATTATGAGAGATCTTGGAATGATACCAAGACACGATTGCTATGCGTTAGCAGATGCTATAACAGATATGGCAGAAGAACTAGATCACGATGAGTGTGAATTGATGTATCTATTACTAGAAAATAGACCGATCGATGCTATACACACGCACAGCTATGGCTTCCACACGGCAAACGGTAGACACATTATAGAAACAATTAAACAAAAATATTATGAGTACGAGAGCGCAAGTTAGATTTGCAACAAGAGAAGATGGTGTATCATTCAGTGAGCACCCAGATAAAATACACGCACAGTTTTATGTGCACCACGATGGTTATCCAGAGGGATTAGGATTAGATATAGCTATGTCTATATTAAAAAATAAACCTGTTAGTGGTTGGGAAATAGAGCATGTACAGACTTTACACGGTGATCTAGAATATATATACTATATATGGTCAGACTATGATAAAGAAACGTGGATAAGTATATTTAAAGATAATAGTTTTCCCGGTTATAACGAAGATGGCGAGCTACTTTCATCAAAATTAGATGAATGTATCTTTGTAGGATTACCAAATAAATTAATAACAACTTATGGTTCTCAGTTAGATGAATCATATTACAAACTAAATACGAACGATGACGGATAATAAACGTGTAACAAACAAACAAATATTAGATAAGATCAACGATCTTAAAGTAGGTGACGAAGGTCTTAACGCATTAGCTATCAAGATAGTAAGTAGAATGGTTAAACTCAAGTCTATGGAAGACTGGTTCGATCACGTTAATAAATCTGAAATAGCTGGCTCTGTTGCTTACCAAGATCTTGATTTAACTGAAGAAGAAAACGCATTGGGTGAAGCTGCAAAGCTTATGACACTAATGAATCTATTCCAAGAAGAAGAACAGTATGAAAAATGCGCTATTATCAAAGGGAGAATGGCACAAGTAAACAAAATATTAAAGAAAGGAAATAAATGATGAGAAAAAAACCAATGCTAGCATATCCTGTTAGCGCAAAACCAATAGACTATAGTAAACCAACGTTTATACAACCAAAACTAGATGGTGTACGTTGTACAATTCAGTATGATAGAGGAGTTGTAACCGCATGGTCACGTACAGGTAAAGAATGGAAAAACATAGAACATATTAAGTCAAATGTATATAGATTCTTTGATAAATACCCTAACGTTATACTCGATGGCGAACTGTATAATCACGATTTCTGTGACAACTTCGAACAAATCATATCTATGGTCAGAAAAACAAAACCAACTGACGAGGCACGTCTTATATCAGCTGACAACGTACAATTTCATTGTTATGATATCATAGACGAACAGTTACCATTTGATCAGCGTATAGAATTTGTAAATGAATCACTAATGTTAATGGGTGACAGTATACATATTGTCGAAACAAAGATGGTAGACAGTGAGGCTCAGGCTAAAGGAACACATCAGTTAAATCTTGATATGGGTTACGAAGGTTCTATTGTTAGAACTAATGATACTTACGATTGCAAACGTTCTCACAATCTTAGAAAGTTCAAAGACTTTCACGATGCCGAAGCTACTTTAACTGGTTGGGTCGAAGGCAAAGGCAAACGTATCGGTACTATTGGTAAGTTTACAGCTGTTGATAGCGAAGGTAATGAGTTCGGTATGCCTGTAATGGATAAATTCAAAAAGTTACAAGATAATTTCGAACAAATGAAAGACTGGGTTGGTGAAACAGCCACGTTTACATACTTCGAAAGAACTAAAGCAGGTAGTTACAGACATCCACTTTTTAAATGCATTAGAAATTATGAATAGATACGAACAAGAAACGCACAATAATATAAAGCGTATTGCTGTAGCATTAGAGCAATTAGCAAAGTTATTAACACGATTAGCGAAAGAACAAAATGACTAGAATAAATGTAGGCATACCACCAGCTGATCTTGTTAATCAACATTTAATAGCTGAGCACAGGGAAATAAAACGTATACCAAATTGTATTGCTAAAGGTAAATATAATATGGAAGGTATACCTGATAAATTTAAGTTAGGTACAGGTCACGTTAAGTTCTTCTATAACAAACTGTTATACCTTAAGAACAGATACACTAGCCTGTATAATGAGTGTATTAAACGAGGATTTAATGTACAGAACTACATAAGCGCGTGGGATAATGTACCACAAGAACTAATGAATGATTACGAAGTAGAAGCAAACGATATAATAATAATAAAGAAAAGAATAGATGAGCGAAGACCTAAAACAAAGAATTAAGGAATTTAATGAAATTAAATATCCTAATGATAATGAAACAAGAATTGTTTTTACAACATTAAAACCATTGGGGACTGTGACAACAGCCCCTAAATATAAGGAGTAATAGGCTAATGTCACACGAAAGAAATATAAAATACTTAAATGATAGGCGCATCGTATATAAGAGAGATCCTATTGACGATGTACCAACTCATCAAACTAAACAGTATATGTTCTTCGAACAAGGTACTTACGAATGCTATACACTGTTCGCATCTAAAGCTAAGATTACGACTTATAAGAGCCTTAAATGGCATCTGTTAACGTTGTGGTATCTTAACCCAGATCTTGATCAAGATGAGTTCATGCAAATAGCAGAAATTATATCAGTCAAAGAACAAGGTTTCACTTCGTTCACGATACACATCGATCTTCTTAGAAAGATGGTATATGAGGTTAGCATGTTAGACTTAGATGAACCACCTAAAAATAAACTACGTAAAGTTGTGTTTAAATATGGTTGTGGTTTGACTAAAGAAGAAAAGCTATCTATAGTAGGTGAATTGATAGGTAGAACTAAACGTATACATGAAGATGATATATACCAGTGTATGCTAGATTTAAACGACTTAGGTAAAAAGATTACCATCACTCAGTTAGCATTGTATTTAGAATGTTCTACTAGAACAATACATAGAAACATGGGTGAACAATTAAAACGAGAGAAAGAATTATTAAACCAACAATTATGAGAAGATTAATATATGATATGTACTACGCTGATGAAATCAGTAAAGACATTGCAGGAAAATTACTAGATAAATTAACACAATTAAGAGATAAAAGAAGATCAAGATGGTAAAAAATTATTTAATAGACATAGACGGTACTATCTGCGATGATATACCAAACGAGCATTCTGATAAATTTTTAGAAGCAAAAGTATTTCCAGATGCGTTAGAAAGATTAAACAAATGGTATAACGAAGGTCATACTATAACGTTTTTCACAGCAAGAGAGTCAAAACACAGGCAAATTACAGAATACTGGCTCAAAGTAAATGGATTTTTATACCACGGATTAATTATGGATAAACCAAGAGGTGGTAATTACCATTGGATAGACAATTTAAAAGTACAAGCCACACAATATCTAGGTAATTTCACAGAACTTAAAAAAACTAACAAAATAATAGAGACATTCGATGAAACATTATAATATACAAAACTATATAAGATATAAGAAGGATCTTGAATCAACCTTAAACAGATTAGAGGGTAAGATGTGGGACGAATACACTAGAGATGAGCTTATTGTTAAGTTTATGCCTCTTGTAGAAAATCTAGCCCGTAAATTTGCTACATCACAACAAGCATCAGGCGTTATGGCAATAACAGATATGATACAGGAAGGCCATGTTAACTTAATTAAAGCAGTTGATCGCATTGATTGGGATAGAATAAATACATCTGAAGATCCTGAGAAAACTTTAAAAAGTTTTTTGGCTAAACGTATCAAAGGCGGTATACGTAGAGAGATAGATAAAAACAGAGGCCAGATGAGATTACCAGAACACGTTACCAATAGTATACGTAAGAACTTTGGTAAAGATAAAAAAGCTGTAGCCATGTTCTTCAACTCTATATTCTTAAGTATTGATGCTGGCACTAGAGATGATGACGATTTATTCTTACAGATTGAAGACAAGTCAGAGCCTTACAACCAAGTGTTTTTAAATATGTACTTAACAAGTTTGTTGAAACAACACTTAATTGATAAAGAATATGAAGTGTTAAGATTAAGCTATGGACTTGATTGTGAGAAACAATCTGCTAAGCAAATTGCAGAGAAATTAGGTATTGAAGGTAGTGGTGCTTATGTTAGAGTTTCACAGTTAAAAAAGCAAGCGGTTGACAAGCTGATCGCTAACGTAGACCACTCCCAAGTGCTTGACTATCTATAAGTTAAGTGAATAAAAATATTAAATTAAATAAATAACGTGTGATTATAGATATACACCAAAAGACCAAATTATGAAAGAATTAAACCAAAAATTAGCAGTCATACAGACTAAGCTAAAAGCGAAAAAGTCTTCGTACAATTCGTTCGGTAAGTATCACTTCCGTAAATCAGAAGACATCCTAGAGGCTATAAAGCCTTTCTTAATCGAACAAGGTGTTACAGTTACGATCAATGAAGAAATGATATCAACTGACCCAGTTCCAACAATGCAATCAACAGCTACAATATCAGATGGCGAAAATGCTATACACGCCACGGCACTAGTCGGTGTAGACCTTAATCAAAAAGGTATGCAAACGGCTCAGCAATTCGGTGCAGCCTCGACTTATGGCAAGAAATACGCCTTAGGTAATCTATTGCTTATTGATGATACAGAAGATGCTGACTCAGGTAAAAAGCCTACAGGCGCTGTAGATAAGATCAAACAAGCAGCCAAACCTAAGATCACGGCAGCACAACTAAAGAAAGCTAAAGAATATGTAGCGGCAGGCGGTAAAGTTGAAGCAATTGAATCTAAATATAAAATAACAGATGAACAAAGAAAAGATATTACAAAGGCTTAAAATAGATGAAGACTATTATGGTGAATTTGGTAATCAGTTTTTATCCAACTCTCACGTTGGTAGATTATTAAAAGATCCGTTAAATGTCTTTAAACCAAGCAAACCATCACCAGCATTTTTAGTCGGTGGGTATTTCCATACTTGTATATTAGAACCAGATAAACTAGAAAAGTTTAAGGTTGTAAAAGCAAGCACAAGAAATACTAAAGCTTACAAAGATGTTGCGGGTGGAGAGCTATGTCTACTAGAACACGAGGTAGATATGATTGAGTTAATGAGAGAGAAGGTAATGAACAACGATATATGTAGAGACCTTATTACGTTAGGCAACGTAGAGTACGAGGTACCAATGATTACTGAGTTATTCGGTAATAAATGGAAAGGCAAGGCAGATATTGTTAATCATGACGAGAAGCTAATCATTGATTTAAAAACAACAGCTGATATTGAGAAGTTTCAATGGTCAGCGAATAAATATAACTATGACTCACAAGCTTATATCTACAGTAAGTTATTCGGATATGAGTTTCTGTTCATAGCTATAGATAAGAACACCCACAAAATCGGTGTGTTCGACTGTTCACCACAGTTCTACGAAAGAGGTGAAGAAAAGGTACGTAAAGCAAGCGAAGCTTATGACTTGTTTTACAAGACCAAGGACTTTGATCCTAAACAGTATTTCATAAGCAAGACCCTTTAAACCAAATATTATGGCAAGAACAAAATCAAGAATCTGTACAGTAACAGGAATGAAAACTAGTGAAAAAAACTTTTATGCAAATCAAAACCACGTAAAAGCAGTTGATAACATTAGAAGAAATACAGATGTAACTAAAGAGCAATTAACAAGAATGTTTAACCAAATCAATAATTACTAAATGGCAAGTATAATTAAAGCAAGTCTAAATCTAGACGCAATACCTAAGGATAAAATCTATATAGGTAAGAAAGGTAAGTATTTACCTATCACAATAACGATCAACGATGAGTTAGATCAATTCGGTAATCAAGGTCCAGTGGTTGTAGAACAATCAAAGGAAGAGAGAGATGCTAAATCACCAAAGACTTACTTAGGTAACGTTAAGGTTGTTTGGTCCAATGGAACAAATGTTGAACCAGCTCCAAGAGAAGGTGCTCCAGCTCCGGCTGCAACAGCTCCTCAAGCTGACGACCTGCCATTCTAAATGAGTAAGGAAGAGATCAATGGATTTCTGGTTGACAAGTTCAATCAGCATGGCCTAAAAGAAGGCGCATCGCAGGGGACTTGTCCCCTGTGTTCGTCTGATAGGAAACCTAAGAACGCTAAAGCACAATGTGCTAGCTATGATTGGGAACGTGGTCTCGGTACCTGTCACAACTGTGACACTACATTTCAGTTACATACTTATCAACGTAAAGGTGCTAGTGAGAGAGTCTACACAAGACCAGTTACACCAGAGCAATTTAACGAGGTAAGTACAAACGTTGAAACGTGGTTCGGTACAAGAGGTATTTCAAAGCAAACATTATCAGACCTTCAGGTAACTGAGGGCTCTGAATGGATGCCTCAAACGAGTAAGAATGAAAATACTATCCAGTTTAATTATTTCATGGGTGATCAGTTGATCAACGTAAAATATAGAGATGGTAGAAAGAATTTCAAATTATACAAAGGTGCAGAAAAAGTATTCTACAATATTAATAGTGTTGTAGGTTATGATTGGTGTGTTGTTGTAGAAGGTGAAATGGATGTATTAGCTTTACACGAAGCTGGTATCAAAAATGCAATATCAGTTCCTAACGGTGCTACGTTGAATACAAACAACTTAGATTACCTAGATAATTGCATTGACTACTTAGACGATAAGACTAAGATAATATTAGCTGTTGATGCCGATGCTGCTGGTCAAGCTTTAAGAACTGAGTTTATACGTAGACTTGGTGCTGAGGTTTGTTATCTAGTAGATTTTAACGGACAGAAAGATGCTAATGAATATTTAATAGAGAATGGTGCTGAGGCGTTGAGAAATGCTATACACAAGTCAACACAAGTACCATTAGAAGGAGTAACTACATTATATGATATACATGACGAAGTTAAAGAATTTGTTACAAACGGTTTTAAACCCGGTTTCCAAATTGGACTCAAAAACTTTGATAGCATTTTTAGCACTTATACCGGGCAGTTTATTACTGTTACTGGGATACCTAGTTCTGGTAAGTCTGACTTTGTTGATCAAATGGTTGTTGGTTACAATAATCAGTATGGTTGGAAGACTGCGTTTGCTAGTCCAGAAAATCAGCCAACATATCTCCACGCTCATAAACTGATGCGTAAGACTTGGCAAGACATGCCAACTCAAGGTGATATTGGTAGTGACAAATGGTTAGAAGTAACACAGAAGGTTAATGAAAACTATTTTTTCATAGATATGGAGAGATACACACTTGAGTCCGTGTTAAAGAAAGGTGCCGAGCTTGTAAAACGAAAAGGTATCAAATGCCTAGTAATTGATCCTTACAATAAGGTAAGAGATACAAACGCTGTGTCAGATGATGTTAATCGTTACACTATGGATTACCTAGCAAAGATAGAGACATTTGCTAAAAAGTATGATGTGCTAGTATTTATAGTAGCTCATCCAACTAAAATGTATAAAGGAAATGACGGAAAAATTGAAGAACCTACTATGTACAACATTAAAGGTGGGGGAGAATGGTACGATGCGAGTTATCATGGTTTATTGGTACACAGGGACTACGATGCTAAAACCACTAAGGTTAAAGTACTTAAAGTCAAGTTCCAAAACCTCGGTGAAAACGGTGCTGAGTCTCATTTTACTTGGGAGCCTAAGTCTGGGAGTTTCATACCAAACGAACCGGTAACAGCCGAAGTTGATGGCTTGCCCTGGGAATAATGGTATGGATGAAAAAGTCCTATGGTAAATCACCGGGCTATCACGTATACACCAATGAAGATATGAAAAGAGTTCAATGGTGCCTAGACAAGAAGATAAAGATAGCGGTTATACCTAGTGGAACTAAGTGGCAAGTTGAACTTAACATTAATGATAAGATACACTTGGATCCAGAGATACGACAAGCTGATGAGGCTTATAAAAAAATGTACGAATACTATAAATACTATTATGATAAACACAATAAACAATAAAGTCTTTAGAAACGCGAATGAAGCATACGAATATGTACACGATCAGATATTACAGAACGGCGTAACATTCGGAGATACTAAAGCTCTGTTCAATGTAGGTTTCTACATAACAGATCCTAAAGATAGGAAAATAATAAACAAAGAACGTAAGTGGTCTGAGGAATACGCGGAGGCTGAATGGCAATGGTATGAATCTGGAGACGCAAGTATACATAAGCTTGGTGATATATACGGTAAAGTGCCAGAAATATGGAAACGTATGGCTGATGAAAATGGTCACGTTAATTCTAACTATGGTTATCAATGGGAGCGTAATGCCCAATTAGATATGGTTGTTGAAATGTTAAAGCACAATCCAAACACTAGACAAGCTTGTATATCTATATACGATGGTAAAGAAATAAGTAGTTATGCGTTTGACACGCCGTGTACTTATGCTGTACAATTTACAATTGTCCATGGAAAGCTTGATATGTGTGTTACGATGCGATCTAACGATCTTTGGTACGGTTTTTGTAATGATCAATATCAATTCTCTAAACTGCAAGAGATGGTCTCTAAACGTTTAGATATTGAGACTGGTGTTTACTATCACTTTGCACACAATATGCACTTATACAACGATAAGATATGAAAGATATAACATATTATATATACCACATACCGGGTAAGAAAATAGGTGTAACGACCAACCTTAAAAGTAGGGTTGAAGATCAACAAGGTTATGGACCTGGAGAATACGAGATACTAGCTAGAAGACATGATATATCTGAAGCCGCGAAGTATGAGGCGGTGTACCAACGTATGTACGGATATCCAGTGGACATAGTACCTTACGATAAATTAAATTGTAATAAAAATAAATTAAATAAAATGAAAGTAAATATAACAGAGCAAACAACAACGTTTCCCTGTCCGGTTAATAAACTGAAAGGGCAGTTAATGGATAACCTAGGAATGACATGGCACACAGATCACGGTACATTTACTATAAATCAATACTCTATTAAATGGATAATGGCGAATGTAAAAACATCTATGTTTAACAAGCAAAGGTCATATATATACAATAAAGCATTTGCTAGGTTTTATGATAACCATCAAGCACACGATATGTTAGGAGGTAACTTGGAAGATGCTCACATGAGAGAGAAATATCCATCCAACGGTAGAACAACACTAACTGGAGGTTTGGCTCCAACTGGAATGAAAGAAAGATCATATGAATGCTGTGACGAGAACAACCCTTGTACTTGTGAGCCGCAGTTTTCAAAAAGAATAAACAAACATCTTGAGCCATCACAATTTGATTTGATTAGAGATTGGGCAAGTGAGAGAGGTCTTTATGATAAAGGCGATCCTAAAACTCAAACCCTCAAGTTAATGGAAGAAGCTGGTGAAATTTGTAGAGCTGTACTTAAAGATAATAGAGATGATGTTATCGATGGTATTGGTGATTGCGTAGTTGTACTCACAAACCTAGCGGAATTAATTGACATGTCAATCGAAGATTGCATTGAAGTAGCTTACGCTGAGATATCAAATAGAACTGGAAAGATGGTTAACGGAACATTTAAAAAAGATTAATATGTCGAGTAGAGAAATTTCAGATGCTAGATCAGGCATCACATCAAGAAAAGAGTATGGATTTAGAGATCCTGTAGTTAGAAATGTGGTTGATAAGTTTGTATCAAGATCAGACGTTGGGTTTGCTAAATACAATTCAACGTTAGATGATGAGCGTAGACTCAAGATGAAGAGCTTACAAGGTTATCTTAACGATATTCAAGAGGAGTTAATGGACGCTGTGCTATACATACAAGCAGCGCGTGACGAGTTACAAGACCTCAATGAAGAAGCTTTAGTTGATAAATTTAGAGTCAATGAAGAAGCGATATAGTAGGAATAAAGGTCCTGTCAGAAGTAAAAAAGTTACTTTTGACGGGATCACATTCGCCTCTGGTTTAGAAAAATACATGTATATAGCTTTGAAAAAAGCCAAGATAAAGTCTGAGTACGAAGGACACACGTTTGTTTTACAAGAAGGATTTATGTTTGAGAACGAATCGTATGAACGTCAGTCAAATGGTAAGGGTGATATGGTAAATAGAGGTTGTAAGAAGATACAGCCAATAAGGTATACACCTGATTTTATAGACATGGATGAGTTTATTATAGAGACAAAAGGTAGAGCTAACGAAAGTTTCCCTATGAGATGGAAAATGTTTAAACAATTAGTAAAAGAGCAATATCCTCATGTAACTTTATATAAACCTCAGAACCAAAAGGAATGTGACAAAGTAGTAGAATTAATATTAACTAAAAGAAAACAAAAATGAAAAATTGGGAATTAAGTTTCGGGTTTTACCCGGGAATATGTTTAGGTTTTAGAACCTATAATGAAGTAAAAAAGAACAACCACGTGTTATACATGCCTTTTGTAGACGTTTGCCTGACAACGCACAATGCCTAATGATTTAAACAAAAAGATACTTTCGGATCTTACGATCCACATGAAGTATGCTAAGTTTATACCCGAGTTAAACAGAAGGGAAACTTGGGAGGAACTAGTCACAAGGAATAAAGAAATGCATCAGAAGAGATATCCTGAGTTAGTAGACCAAATACAATTAAATTACAAATATGTTTATGAAAAGAAAGTTTTACCATCTATGCGAGCTTTGCAGTTCAGTGGCAAACCGATTGAAATCAGTCCTAACAGGCTATACAATTGTTCTTACCTACCTATTGATCACGTTGATTGCTTTAGCGAATGTATGTTTCTTCTACTCTCTGGTTGCGGAGTCGGTTACTCAGTGCAGAAACACCATGTCAACGTACTCCCTGAAATAACAAAGCCATTTGAGGCTAGAACCCGTAGGTTTGTTATTGGAGACAGTATTGAAGGTTGGTCAGATGCGATTAAGGTTTTAATTAAGTCTTATTTAGGCTCTAAGAGATCATCTAAGGTAAAGTTTGATTTTTCTGATATTAGACCAAAGGGAGCACAACTTGTGACCTCAGGAGGAAAAGCTCCAGGGCCACAACCGTTAAAAGAATGTTTAGTAAAAATTAAAGGAATATTAGATGCAAAAGAAGATGGTAAAAAACTATCAACACTTGAAGTCCACGATATTGTCTGCCACATTGCGGATGCTGTCCTTGCTGGAGGAATCAGACGCGCCGCTCTTATATCATTATTTTCGGCGTACGATGAAGAAATGATCTCAAGTAAATCAGGTGATTGGTGGGAATCAAACCCTCAAAGAGGAAGAGCCAACAATTCAGCTGTATTGATGAGACATAAAATAACTAAAGAATTTTTCTTAGATTTGTGGAAACGTATTGAATTATCCGGAGCTGGTGAGCCTGGCATATACTTTAATCACGATAAAGATTGGGGAACTAATCCATGTTGTGAAATTGCGTTAAGGCCATATCAGTTTTGTAACTTGTGCGAAGTTAATGTAAGTGACGTCACGAGCCAGGAAGATCTTAACGATCGAGTTAAGGCCGCATCTTTCATAGGCACGCTTCAAGCAGGTTATACGGAGTTCCACTATCTAAGAGAAATATGGCAAGAGACAACTGAAAAAGACGCTTTAGTTGGTGTATCAATGACAGGTATTGCTTCTAAGAAAGTTTTAAGTATGGATATGGCTAAAGCTGCTGACGTAGTTAAACGTGAAAATTCTAGAGTTGCAAAGCTCATAGGGATAAACAAAGCTGCGCGCACGACGTGTGTGAAGCCTGCAGGGACGACATCTCTGGTACTTGGAACATCATCTGGTATTCATGCTTGGCATAATGATTTCTACATCCGTAGATTGCGTGTAGGGAAAAATGAGCCGATTTACAAGTACTTATTGGCTCACAACCCTGAGTTAGTTAAAGATGAATATTTTAGACCACACGATACTGCTGTTATCGAAATACCACAATCAGCACCTAAAGGTTCTATAATGAGAACTGAATCTGCTTTTGACTTACTTAAAAGAGTTAAGAAAGTTGCTACCGAATGGGTTAAGCCTGGTCACAGAAAAGGATCTAACACTCACAATGTGTCTGCAACAATTAGTTTAAAAGAAGATGAATGGGATAAAGCTGGAAAATGGATGTGGGATAACAGAGAGTGTTATAACGGTTTATCAGTCCTACCTTATGATGGTGGAACATATACTCAAGCTCCGTTTGAGGATATAACCGAAGACGAGTTCAACAAAAGAGTTAAGTTGTTAAACGATGTAGATTTATCTATGATTGTTGAAATGACTGACGAAACAGATCTATCAGGTGAATTAGCTTGTGCCGGTGGAGTCTGCGAAATTACAAGCTTATAATCAAATTAAATAAAATGAATAAATTAAATAACGAGTTCGACCAATTACAAAATGTAATTAATGATTGTCAATCTGATGTAACTAAATTTGTAGAGGGAAATAACTCAGCAGGAACAAGAGTTAGAAAAGCCATGCAACGAATTAAGGCTATGGCTCAAACAATTAGGGTTGAAGTTCAAGACCAAAAGAATGCTCAGTTCTAAAGAGTATTAAATTAATAAAGGGAGCTTAACGGCTCCCTTTTTTTATATATTAAGATCTTTAACAAGATCTTCTTCTGTAATTTTTATTTCAAATATCATTTTTCTTAGTAGCTATATAGGTTGTTAAAAGTGCTAACACACAAAATACCGTGTAGTATAAAAATATCTTATGAATCACTAGATAACCATGTATTTAGTTTTACCATTTTCTTTGTAAGCCTTTAAACACCGATTTCTATTGTCAATTTCATTAACATAACTAATATGCACCCAATTAGGATTTTTATCATCACCAAACTCCCAGATCATTTGATCAAAGTTTAGATTTTCTTTAATCCACTCATACATCTCAGCGTTAGTCTTTTTACAACCGCCATCATCTATATCCATAGCTTGACCTTTGCAGTGTTGAGACGATGTTGATCCACCAATAGCTTTATTCAAAGCTTTACCTCTATAAAAACTATTAATTCTAATAGGTCCTCCAACCCACTCTCTTAACGGTTCAAATACTTGCTCAGCTAATTCTTTCATATTAGCTAATTCAAATTGATTTGGTGTGTTATCTAAACCTTTACGTGTCGCTGTTATGCTATACACTCCTTCCTTATCGCTTATGTGTTTACTTATCATGTTATTGTTTTGCTATTATGATTCCAAAATTTACGAATACAGCGGTATTATTTGCTCCAACTAACGCCTCTGCATATAAATCCGTTTTTTCTTCAAAACCTAATGGAATTGCATATATCTTGTTAAACTCAGAGGTACCTGTGGAATCTAAACTTATTTGTTGCTGTAACCTTGTAACGCCATTTTTTCTAGAGTAATACTGAATGTCAGCAGACGTCGCAGCGCCCGCACCTTTAACAATAGCTCCAGATAAGTTTGTTACATAACCCCTGTACCCGTTTGGTATAGTGTAAATAGCTTGTTGAGTCTGCCCTTTCTCAGCGGGTATAGTTGCTACAGTTGTACCACCGACAGTCATAGTTATAATCCCCTCGTTTTTCTCCGAAGATCCAGCGGAAGCCACATAAGCTCTATTAACACGTAACCAATCGGTGTGCGTTGTAGTATTAACGCTGCCCGTACCATTTAGAGTTACCGTTTCTGTTATTTGATCATAATTAGCGTCTAAGCCTTCTATAAATATAGTTCTAGCGCCAGTATCACCGTCGTCATCATTCGCATCACTACTCACTACAGCTATAGTACCAGCAGAAGACAAAAAAGCATACAACCCACCGGCACTCCATATTGTCTCTGGATCTGTGAGTGTGTCTATGTCTGTATTGGAACCGTATTTATTAATACCAATATGATTTGGAATATTACCCTTAGATAATTCTAAACCATAATCCTGTGGTATTTTAGGGGTTATTAAAGTCATATTAGTTAATTATTATATCTACAGCGCTATCAGAAGCATTTAATTTTACATATAATCCAAATTGACCAGTTGTATTAGAAAAACCGCTGACAGTGTTGTGATCTAAAACCAACGTACTACCGTGTAGTAGCGTATAGTTTTTTATTAAGTAAAACTTACCGGTTAATTTTTTTTCAATATAAACATCGATTATAACGTGATCGGTAGAATGTGTGTTAGCAAGGGAGATAGATGTCATTTTAACACCATCTCCCGCCGCTAACAATTCTTGAGTTAGTTCACCAGATATATTATGATGTGTAATAGCCATTTACTATGCTTCAAACACAACCATGTATTCTATAGTCATAGCGATAGCAGAAGTTGAAATCTTAACGTCTGTAGCCCCATCATAAGGTAAAAAAGCAAAGTCTCCGCCTGATAATTTACCAATTGCTTGTGTACCAACTTTGATCTCTACTGTTTCAGCATCATCTGATGATAAGTTTTTAATATATACTTTGTGAGCTTTAGCGTCAGTATAATCTGCTTCTGCTATTAAAACACCATCTGTAGTCACTGCTGCATAATATTTTCTACCTACGCCTGTAGTTTGGTCTAGTCCAGTTGCTACTCCTGCTTTTGTTAAAGTAGCTGTAGAAGATAATGATAATGTATCACCTGTTAAGTCTGTGCTTGCGAGTGTAAGTGTTGCTGTTGTTGTTGCCATTTTTTTATTTCTTTTTAATTATTGTTATTTTTGTTTTTGTTTCTTAAATATATTAAATATTGATCTTTCTTTTTTACGTGTACATACCACGCATAGTGAATCTGGTATTAAAACCTTAACGCTATCAACTATCTCATGCACTTCGATTTTATAATCGTAGATAATACTATCTCTGTTTATTAGTTTTAAGCTTGTTAGATCGCTTATACTATCTTTGTAGCGGTTTTTTAAACGAGATATAGCTAAAAGCCTTTTGCTTAGCTTGAGTTGAGCGTTTTTAGTTTGCTCTTTTTTATTGTTTAAATTTTCTATAGCCTCATCAGCTAACATTATTAAACTATCTAAGTCGTCGTTAATAACGCTTTTTGTTCCTCCCACTGGCTTCTCTGATCCAGAACAAGAAAGTAAAATAAATAATAATGTATAGCATAATTTTCTCACCGTATATTTTTTAATGTCTCTATGAACTTGTCAT
>JACKZZ010011017.1_pt1 | contig 29209 bp, 30 predicted proteins | sample 8027871 | NCBI WGS metagenome assembly JACKZZ01 (sample SAMN15724774, study PRJNA655200) | protist metagenome | isolation source: fluorescence activated cell sorting (FACS) single amplified genomes of... | place: USA: West Boothbay Harbor, Gulf of Maine | collected 2000-07-19
CGATTATTGGGGGATGCACTTCACGGCGGTCTGTTATTGGCTTTGTTGATTGGCGATAGGGCCGGAATTTCGCAAGATAGCTGGAGTCTGTTCACCGCGACAGGTAGCAACCATTTGTTTGTCATTTCAGGTTTGCACATCGGTATGATCAGCGCCTTCTGTTTTTGGCTAACTCTTACTTTGGGAAAGAGTCTCGGTATAGCAGCATTAGTACCGGCTCATAAAGCAGCGGCGTTGATTGCGCTTGTGGCCGCGCTATTCTATTCTATGCTTGCCGGTTTTAGTCTGCCTACCCAGCGCGCCTTCATTACGATCGCGGTATTCATTTGCGGTCTTTTCTGGAATGCTCGTTATCTTGTTTCGTTCCGCTTGCTGGTAGCTTTGCTTGCCGTTCTATTGCTGAATCCGCTAGCAGTTATCAATAGTGGTTTCTGGATGTCCTTTACAGCGGCAACTTCGTTGGTAGTATTCTCTCGTGCTGGCTTACTCTCCCCCGTACAGATTCCGATTCGCTCTCTTTTTCGGAGAGAGTCAGGTTATTCGCAGCCAACTACGTGCGGCCACAATTAGTAGTATTTGTTGCCCTGACCGTTCCGCTACTTTTCTTCAATCAACAGCTTTCACTAATTTTGCCACTGGATAATATTATTGCTATTCCCATCGTTGGCCTTCTGGTAATTCCGGTGGGCTTTATTGCAGTGCTGCTTACTTTTATTAATGAGGGGGCGGCTATTTTGCTCTTGAGCTTCGCTTAGGGAGTGATCGGTTTACTGGTTAGTTTTCTGGACTATCTTGTGCGTCAGGGTGAGGGCCTATTATTGCTTCACATAGCACAGCCTGACGTCAGACAACTCCTCGCCTTGATGTTCGCGATGTTGCTGCTACTTCTACCTAGGTCGGTTTGCCGCAAGAGCCTGATGCTGCCGCTGTTCTTTGCCTCGTTCCGCTGCCGTCGATTTTCGCGCGTCCCACGGTACTGGAGAAATATCTTAAGCTACATGTATTGGATCTAGGTCAAGGTCTTGCAGTTATCGTCGAAACCCAAGATCGGATTCTGCTGTTCGATACAGGTGCTAACCTCAGCTCTGATTTTAATATCGGCTCGGCGGTCATTGCTCCGGTCTTGCGATCACTGGGAGTAAGCAAGGTGGATATTACGGTGATAAGTCACAGCGATAATGATCACGCCGGTGGCCTGAGTGGGGTTCTTTCAAATATTCCGGTTTCTCGGTTCATTAGTAATAGAGAACAGTTGGTCGGGGATATTCAGGCGGAGCTCTGTTACGATGCTATGGCTTGGAATTGGGATGAGGTCGAATTTATATTCTTACAAGTTAGTGGAGATTTTGCTCAGGAAAATAATAATTCCTGCGTGTTGCAGATTCGCTTTAAGAGACTGCGAATTCTGTTACCCGGGGATATATAGCGAGCTGCGTAGAAACAGCTGGTTCGCAAGTATTCTGGAGAGCTTGCCAGCACTATTTTGTTGGCACCTCATCATGGCAGCCTTAGCTCTTCAAGTTATGCATTTTTGAAGCAGGTACAGCCGGGTTTCGTAGTGTTTTCTGCGGGTTATCGCAATAGCTTTGGGCATCCCCATGATGCGGTAAGATCTCGCTATGATGAATTCGGCAGTGGGGCGTTTTCTACGGCAGATTCTGGGATGATTAGCTTTGATATCGGCAGTATGGAGGGAGCCGAGGGAGAAGTTGCCGAAATTAACCGGCATAGAAAGCAGAATTTGCGCTATTGGCATTAATTAGACCTGCACCTGTTGCCGATAAGCTTATTAGCCAGTACAGGCCGTGTACCGGCGGATATGGTAGAGTTATTAATCGATTTTCTGGAGAAAACACGTGGTAGAAATAATTCGGGCTGGCGGCTTGCTGATGTTGCCCATTATTCTTTGTTCCATCGTTGCGATTGCCATCATCATTGAACGCTTTTGGAGCCTGAGCGGGGCGCGGATCTCGCCGAAATACGTGCTTGCTCAGGTTTGGACTTGGCTGAAGAACAATCAATTGGACTCCAGCAAGCTGCGTGAACTCCGGCTATCTTCGGCCTTGGGGCAGATTCTGGCTGCCGGGCTGCTGAGTTCAAAATACGGTAGGGCGGCGATGATCGAGAGTATCGAGCAGGCTGCTGCGCAGGTTATTCATGGCATGGAGCGCTACCTAAACACCCTGGGTACCATCGCTGCGATTACGCCGCTGCTTGGCCTGTTAGGTACGGTAGTCGGAATGATTCGAGTATTTAATGAGATCATGTTGCAGGGTACCGGCAATGCGAATGCTTTGGCTGGAGGTATCTCTGAGGCATTGATATCCACAGCGGCAGGCCTCACCGTCGCAATCCCTACTTTTATGTTCCACCGTTACTTTACGAGAAAGGTAGATTCTTTGGTTCTGGATCTCGAGCTGGAATCGATAAAGCTCGTCGATGCGCTGCACAGTGATCGAAAGGTTAAAGTGAAGTAGGACCCTTATTAGGCCGCCGGTTTGCCATTGGTATAAAGAGAACACGGTAACTTGAAATTCAAACGATCAAAACGCGAAGAACTCGCCATAAATATGACGCCTTTGATAGACGTTGTGTTTCTCTTGTTGATCTTCTTCATGGTGACAACGACCTTTAGTCGCGAGACGCGCTTGCTGGTTAATCTGCCAGAGGCGAACGCCGAGGCGGCACAAAGCAATCCCTCTCAGATTGAAATTTTAGTTTCTCGAGATGGCAGTTATTCGATCAACGGCAGGGCGCTGGTTAATTCACGAATAGAGACTCTGGTACAAGGCTTGGAGATAGAGTCCGGCGGTGACCGTAGCCTGCCGATCTTGCTAATTGCCGACGCCGAAGCGACACATCAATCTGTAGTTACTGCAATGGATGGTATTGGACAATACGGTTTTACTCGGATGAGCATAGCTACGCAGCGACCTCAACAACTTGAAGAATCAGGACCAGCCCCAACTGACTTGCTATGAGCGATAGAGATAAAACCCCGGATATAAAGCTAGGTAAAGAAGAGAGCTGGCGGCTATACCGCAGGCTGTTCCGCTATATGCTGCCGCACCGGCTCATTTTTGGTACTGCCATGCTCGGTTATATAATTTTCGCGCTAACATCTCCTGCGGCAACCTGGTGGTTGGGTTGGACAGTGGACGCTATTACCAGCGGAGACTATGAGGCACTTCGTATAATAAGCCCACTGGCATTTATCGCTTTGGCGGCAGTGCGTGGTGCGGGCGGTTTCATGGGCAGCTACTTTCTCGCCAGCATTTCCAACCATGTCGTACATAAACTGCGCTGTGAATTGATCGATCGCCTCATCCGCCTGCCGTCGAGTTATTTCGATAGGAATTCATCTGGGCGGCTTGTGTCCAAACTTACCTATGATGTTTTGCAGATCACCGGTGCTGCCAGTAATGCTGTGGCTGTGGCAGTGCGTGAAGGCTTTACGGTCATTGGTTTGCTGGCCTACCTGATGTACATGGACTGGAAGCTTAGTCTGACTTTCCTGATTATTGCTCCGGTAGTAGGCAAGGTGGTATCTATAGCGTCGAAGAAGTTTCGACGCTATAGCACGCAGATGCAGGACTCTATGGGTGATGTGACTCAGATAACGAATGAGACTATAAAGGGCCATCGAGTAATTCGTACCTTTAATGCGGAAGACTATGTTAGTACCCGCCTGTCCAAGGCAAGTGAAAAAAACCGCAAACAGAACATGAAAATGGTGTTGACCCGCAGCGCGAGCACGCCAATCATTCAGCTGATCGTGAGTACGGCAATAGCAATCCTGGTCTGGTTTGCAATGTCTCCCGGTTTCTTTGCCACTAACACGCCTGGAGATTTTGTGGCGTTTCTCAGCGCCGCAGGGTTGCTTGCTAAACCTATAAGACAGCTAACCCAGATCAACGCAGTGATACAGCGCGGCCTCTCTGCCGCCGCGAGTATCTTCGAATTACTGGATGAGGACATGGAGCGCGATACAGGCACTGCGCAGTTGCTCAGAGCTGAGGGTAGGATTGTCTTTAAAGATGTTAGCTTCGCCTATCAAGATGGTACGCAGACACTGGACGGTATTAATTTCACTGCGGAACCGGGCCAGACTATTGCCCTTGTAGGAAAATCCGGCAGTGGTAAATCCAGCCTCGTCAGCCTTATTACTAGGTTCTATGACTTTCGACAGGGGGAAATTACCCTCGATGGCGTGCCGCTTAAAGACTTAAAGTTGGAGAGTCTGCGGGAGAATATTTCTCTCGTTTCGCAGCAGGTCGTTCTATTCAATGGAACGATAGAAGAGAACATCTCTTATGGCGACGATGTGGTCGATCATGAGAAGGTGCGCAAGGCGGCTAGCGATGCCCATGCCATGGAATTTATCGATGAGTTATCCGAAGGTATGGACACCCAGGTTGGCGATGACGCCGTATTATTGTCTGGTGGTCAGCGGCAGCGAATTGCGATCGCGCGGGCACTGTTAAAGGATGCGCCAATCCTGATATTCGATGAGGCCACTTCTGCGCTCGACTCTGAGTCGGAGACGCGCATACAAGAGGCGCTGGATACCCTGCGGCGAGGCAGAACAACGTTTGTGATTGCTCATAGGTTGTCTACTATCGAAAAAGCTGACTTGATACTAGTTATGGATAAAGGAAAAATCATGGAGTCTGGAACTCACAAGGAATTACTTGCAAAGCAAGCAATTTACTCAAGACTTCACGCAAATCAGTTTTCGGAGAAAGCCACGGCATCTGCAGAATGAGTTTTCTAGAAAGAGCTTGGCACAAAAGAGCAGGGTGGTTGATTCTGTTATGGCCAATATCATTGCTATTTCAAGGAGTCACCAAACTTCGCCGGTCGCATCAACAAAGTAAGCAGCGTCCTGGCTATCTCGAAGTTCCCGTTATTATCATTGGTAATATCTCCTTAGGTGGCACTGGCAAGACCCCGCTGCTCATCAGTCTCGCGCAAGAACTGCAGACGCGGGGATTCACGCCGGGAATTATCAGTCGCGGTTATGGTGGTGAGGCCGCCAGTTATCCGCTTCGCGTGGACGAAGACTCCGACGTGGCCGAGGCCGGTGATGAGGCTTTTTTGATCGCGGAGAAGACCGGATGCCCAGTCTACGTAGACCCAGATCGAAGCGCTGCGCTGCGCGGTTTGATTGAGGCTGAAGACGTCGATGTAGTGCTAAGCGATGATGGTCTTCAACATTATAAGTTGTACCGCGATCTGGAGGTCGTGGTTGTCGATGGTCAGCGCTTGTTCTCCAATGGTTTTTGCCTGCCTGCTGGCCCCTTAAGAGAATCGGTTAACAGATTGGCTGAGGTCGACTACATACTCATCAATGGCAAGACTAGTGATGAAATTTTGCAGATACCCCATTTGGCTGAGGCGAGTACGATGCAGTTGCATCCGCGCTATCTCGTCAATCAGGTCAGCGGAGAGAAACGTCCTTTTTCCGGTGCCCCCTTCAATATGGACATTAAGCTGCAGGCGGTTTCTGCCCTCGGCAATCCTCAGCGCTTCTATGCTCTGTTAGAACGCTTACCCTATCAATTAGAAACATTTACTTTTCCTGATCATCACAAGTTCACAGTCATGGATTTTGAACAGAAAGACATCGATGAGCATCAACCTGTCGTAATGACAGAGAAGGATGCGGTAAAATGCCGACAGTTCGCCAAGAGCAATTTTTGGACTCTATCGGTAGAAGTAAGTCTCGAGAGTAAATTTGTAGAGTGTCTCATTGAAGATATTCGCAAAGCCTCCACTCTCTAGAAACAATCCCTTAGACTAAAAACTGTAGCTTGTTTGTAATCTTCGCTCCGTCAAGGAGACGGGAGTATTTTATGCTCGACCAAAAACTATTAAGTATCCTCGCTTGTCCCGTCTGCAAGGGTGAGCTGCACTATGATCGCGAAGCGAAGGAATTGATCTGCTTGCCAGATGCTATGGCATTTCCGGTAAGAGACGATGTGCCGGTGATGTTAAGCAATGAGGCGAGAGAGCTTACTCTGGAAGAGAGTGAGAAATATCGATGAGTTTCAGTGTCGTCATCCCTGCTCGCTATGCTGCGACTCGATTGCCGGGCAAGCCACTACTGGATATAGCCGGCAAACCGATGTTACAGCGTACTTATGAGCAAGTGCTTCAAAGCAAAGCAGACAGAATTATTATAGCTACCGACGATGAACGTATCGGGGATTTGGCGCATGAATTTGGTGCGACGGTATGCATGACGAAGAGCAGCCACGTGTCTGGTACCGATCGTATTCAGGAGGTTAGTTGCCAGCTAGGAATGAGCGAGTCTGACCTGGTGGTCAATGTGCAGGCAGATGAGCCGCTTATTCCCCCGAGTGTAATCAATCAAGTAGCGGATAATCTTGAACAAGATTCTGAGGTTGGCATTGCGACCCTATGCGAGACAATCACGTCGCAGGAAGAGATAGTCGATTCGAATAGCGTGAAGGTGGTTTTCGACGACCTCGGTCATGCGCTCTATTTTAGTCGCGCCACAATCCCCTGGCAGGGTAGCGCGTCGGCTAAGAACTGTTACCGGCATATAGGCATCTATGCTTACCGCGTTGCGGTGCTCAACCAATTTGTTAAGTGGCCTGTGTGTGAGCTTGAAGTTACCGAGAAACTTGAGCAGCTTCGCGCTCTGTATAATGGTGTTGGCATCCATGTCGCCGTTTCAAGTGAGAGTATTCCCCCCGGTGTTGATACTGAACGGGACTTGGAGCTGGTGCGTGCCCATCTAAAAGCCTCCAAGGTATAGGCTGCGCCCAATTGACGATATCTTCTGCAGCCGACTCAATAGCAGTGACTTCCAAGATTAGAGTCTTGATGGTATGTCTGGGCAATATATGTCGCTCGCCTACGGCCCATGCTGTGCTGGAAAAATTGTTAGAAAATAGAAACTTAAGTCGGGCTATTAAAGTTGACTCTGCGGGTACCAGCTGCTATCACATTGGGGAGCGCCCAGATTCCAGGTCAATTGCAGCAGCCGTACAAAGAGGCTATGAGATGGAGGATCAGCTTGCCAGGCAGGTCTGCATTAGTGATTTTCACGACTTTGATTATATTCTGGCCATGGATCAAGATAACCTGCTTCATCTAAAGCAGCTGCAGCCGGAGCACAGCAAGGCCAGAGTGCAGCTTTTGCTTGCCTATTCCAATGAAGCTGATCGATCGGTACCGGATCCTTACTTTGGTGACGGCGAGCGCGGCTTTGAGAAGGTCTTGGACATTGTGGAGGATGCGTGCCTTGGCTTACTGGGGTTGCTAGAACAAGATCTAAAACAATTTAACGAGCCGGGGTAACCGTGGTTTTCAAGATTCAGGAGCAGGTTGACCTAAGCCCCTATAACAGCTTTGGTGTTAGCCACAGGGCTGCTTATCTTGCCGAGATTCAAGATGCCGCAGATCTGCGCGAAGCGCGTGAGTTTGCTGGCTCCAAGCGTCTTCCAATTCTCGTTCTAGGGCAGGGTAGCAATACTCTGTTTATTAGGGATTTCCCAGGGCTCGTCCTGCACATGAATACGCGGGGTAGGGAGATCCTACCCGGCGCAGGCATGCTCCGAGTCGCGGCGGGGGAAAATTGGCATGAGTTGGTAAAGTTTTGCTTACAGAATTCCTTGTATGGCATTGAAAATTTAGCACTTATACCCGGTACCGTCGGTGCAGCGCCGATTCAGAATATAGGTGCCTACGGGGTAGAGCTAGAGCAATTCTTTGTCGAGCTGGAGGCCTTTGAGCTAAAAACCGGTGAGCTGCGTCATATGAGCAAAGCCGATTGCGAATTCGCTTATCGCGACAGTATTTTCAAGCAGGACCCAGGGCAGAAATTAGTGGTGCTCTCAGTCACTCTGCAACTGAGTGCAGAGCCTACGCCACAGTTGGGTTATGCCGGTCTGAAAGAGGCGCTGCAGGGCAAGGAGGCTACACCGCAGCGTGTGTTCGATGCTGTATGTGCAATCCGCAAGAGTAAGCTGCCTGACCCGGAATTAATTGGTAACGCGGGTAGCTTCTTTAAGAATCCAGTCGTAACGCGTACCAAGCTGCTTAAGCTGCGCGAGTCCTATCCTGACCTACCGGCCTGGGATACCGATGACCCCGACCTGGTCAAGCTTCCAGCGGCCTGGCTGTTAGACGAGAAGGGTTGGAAGGGTAAAACCCGAGGTGGAGCTGCTGTGCATGAGGATCATGCCCTGGTATTAGTGAACGCGGCCGGAGCGACCGGTGAGGACATCCTGCTACTCGCTCAGGACATGAGTAGCTCGATACTGCAGAGCTTCGGTATAGCCTTACAGACCGAGGTTCGCATCACTTAGCACTGCTCGTGGCAATCGAAAAGCGTTAATCCGAAAACCTCTATTTTTAACGTCAAACTCCGGAAGTGTAATCCAGTTCCCGTTTTCTGTCCTTCAGTTTGTGCCCTCTATCACACTATGCTACCAATCCGACCTGTCAGGAATTTTGTGGGAAAGCGCGCCAGTCTGTGTGGCTTTTCGTCGCTCGAATCCCTTTGAAGGAATAAAATCGTGCAAAACACGTTTAAAAATAAAATATCTGTTCTGTCAGTGGATGATCATGAGCTAGTTCGCGAGGGCATAGCTCGCTTGCTTAACGAGACGCCAGATATGGTCGTACTTGGGCAGCTTAGTAGTGGCGAGGAAGTTCTAGAATATATCTCACAATTAGTTTCTAACGAATTGAAATCAAATAATAAAAAAGTTCCTACAAGCAGTCAGCTGCCCGATATAATCTTATTGGACGCGCGTATGCCAGGGCTTGGTGGTATCGAGGCGACGAGAGATATCCTGAAGCTGTCACCGGACTGCAAGATCGTTGCGATCTCCAGCGTGGCTTCCGGCGTGATCCCTTCGCAGATGCTGCGCTCTGGCGCGCGGGGCTTTATTACGAAGAGCGTGTCTGTGGAGGAGTTATTGAAGGCGGTTCGCGCAGCCAACGCAGGGGACCACTATGTCACGCCTAGTGTTGCAACTCGTCTCGCCGGAGATCCATTTGGCGACGACGGTGGTGCTGGTCTGTTCGACAAACTGTCGCGCAGAGAGTTACAGATTGCGCAGATGCTGACCGATGATGGCAAGAAGGTGAGCCAGATTTCCACTTACCTGGCTCTTAGTCCTACGACTGTCTAAGGCTACCGCTATCGTATTTTCGAGAAACTGGGCATCCGCAGCGACGTTGAGCTCAGCATACTGGCAGTTAAGCATGGCCTGGCCGACGATACCCGTGAGTATGAAGAGCTGCCAAACCTCAGCCTAATTGCTAGCTAATTCTGCTAATTCCTCAGCATTGTTACTGTTTTCCCGCGTAAGATGAGTCTCGCAGTTGAGACTGCGGGCGGCATCGGCTAATCTCCACTCAATCTACCGCCAATGCAGCTGCCCACGCAGTAATAGCAGGATCATGTCCGCAGACGCCAGCTCCCAATTTGATCATAAGCACTTCCTTTCGCATTTAAGCAGCCGTCCAGGCGTCTATCGCATGCTGAACGAGGCCGGTGAAGTGATCTATGTCGGCAAGGCGCGCAACCTGAAGAACAGGGTGGGCAGCTATTTCCGCGCCTCTGGTCTAACCAGCAAGACACTGGCCATGGTCAATAAGATCCGGAATATCGAGATCACCGTGACTAATAGCGAGACAGAGGCGTTGCTGCTAGAGCAGACGTTAATAAAGTCTCACCGGCCTCCTTACAATATTCAGCTGCGCGATGACAAATCCTACCCCTATATCTTGCTAACCAGTGGCGATAGTTACCCCCGGCTGGGTTTCTACCGCGGCAGCCGCAAGCGTTCCGGGCGCTTTTTCGGCCCCTATCCCAGTGCGAACGCAACCAGAGAAACTCTTCAGGTATTACAAAAGGTATTTAAGGTAAGACAATGTCAGGACAGCTATTTTAATAATAGATCAAGGCCCTGTCTGCAGTATCAGATTGAGCGTTGCACGGCGCCGTGTGTCAAGGCTATCAGCCCGGAGGACTATGCCAGGGACGTGCATTATTCGACTCTCTTCCTGCAGGGCAAGAGTGACGCACTCACTAAGGAGCTAACTTCTAACATGGAGGCTGCAGCAGAGAAGGAAGATTTCGAACGAGCGGCGGTGATAAGGGATCAAATACTGGGCCTTAGGCGCATGCAGGAGGATCAGATTGTCGCCAACCAGGGCGATGACGCGGATATCGTTGCCGCCGAGATAATGCAGTCCTATGTCTGTGTCCATGTCATCTACGTGCGAGCGGGCCGTATCATCGGTAGCAAGAACTTCTACCCGCGCTTCAAATTGGCTAACGATGTGGGTGAATTGCTATCGGCCTTCGTCTCACAATCCTATCTTGGTGATGACAAGGCGGCGAGTATTCCCGCCGAGATCATCGTGCCCACTGTGCTAGAAGACGGGGAGGGGCTGCGCGAGGCTTTGGCCTATGTGGCAGGGCGCAAGATAAAGCTTTCTATGCGGGTCCGTGGGCATAGGGCCAAATGGCTACAGCTAGCCGTGACTAATGCTCGCGAGTCACTGCAGGCCTATGTGAGTAATAAACAGAATATATATAAGCGTTTTCAAAAGTTGCAAGATTCTCTTAAGCTAGAATCTATGCCCAGCCGTATCGAGTGTTTCGATATTAGCCACACTTCGGGCGAAGGTACCGTCGGGTCCTGCGTTGTCTTCGATGAGAGCGGCGCGGTGAAGAGCGATTATAGGCGCTTCAACATTAAGGGGATTACCGCCGGAGACGATTACGCGGCCATGGAACAGGTGCTAGACCGCCGTTTTACGCGGCTTGCCAAGGGGGAGGCTAAGATTCCGGACATCTTGCTTATTGATGGGGGTAAAGGTCAGCTCACCCAGGCGAAGAAGGTTATGGAGAAGTTCCAGTTGCCAGAGATTCAGCTGCTAGGCATAGCTAAGGGCATTAGCCGGCGTGCAGGGCAGGAGACGTTGTTCCTGGTGCGAGGTGATCGCTTTAAGGAGGTTGCCATACCGACGGAGTCGGGGGCGCTCCATCTCCTGCAGCAGGTGAGGGACGAGGCACATCGCTTTGCCATAACCGGCCACAGAGCCCGTCGCGCAAAGGCCCGTAAGCAGTCTGCGCTGGAGGAAATCCCTGGGCTGGGGCCAAAGCGCAGGCGCGAGCTATTGCGCTATTTTGGTGGCCAGCAAGAGGTACATAAGGCGAGCGAATCGGAGATCGCAAAAGTTACTGGGATTAGCAAGAGATTGGCCGAGAACATATATGAGCATTTGCACAACAGGTGACCCCGCTAATTTGAAGAGTTTCCTTAATTTTAGGTTTTTAGCTCTAACTTACTTCGCTTTTAGATTACAGCTCCCTGTAAATAAACAATATATATTTTTTATTTTAGCGAGAGATGAAGGAATGACGGGCAGTAAACTACTATGAACTGGGCAAATATTGCTACGATTAGTCGCGTCTTGCTCATTCCGGTTGTGATCTATTCCTATAACCTGGATACCCAATTCAGCCATCTGTTAGCGGCTATCCTCTTCACTGTCGCGAGCCTGACTGACTGGCTCGATGGTTATCTCGCGAGAAAGCTCAATCAGTCATCTGAATTTGGTGCGTTCCTGGACCCGGTTGCTGACAAGCTACTGGTTGCAGTAATGATGATCATGCTGGTCTCGGTCTATCCGTCACTGTTATTAGCCGCAGGCGTTATTATCGCTAGAGAGATGCTGGTCTCTGCGCTGCGGGAATGGATGGCAACGAAGGGAATGCGGGATAAGGTTGCCGTGGCGTTTTCCGGAAAACTCAAAACAACTGTGCAGATGTTGGCCATCATTACTCTGTTATTAGCCAATCCCAGTTTACCCGAGTGGGTGTTGATGCTCGGGTATGGCCTGATTTATCTGGCTGCTGTATTGAGCATTAGCTCAATGACGCAGTATTTTAGAGCGGCATGGAGTGAACTGCAGTCAAAGTCATAAGAATTGCCATATACAGGCGAGTTCAGCTTGACTTGGGGCACTTAGGCATTAGAATAAGCGCCTCTTTCGAGTAGCGGTTCAAGCAAGCGAATTTCCTAGCTTTGCAGGACATGCTCAAAAGTGTTTACACCTCAAAGCGCGGGAATAGCTCAGCTGGTAGAGCACGACCTTGCCAAGGTCGGGGTCGCGAGTTCGAATCTCGTTTCCCGCTCCATTATCTTATCAATTAAATCAATAAGATAACTTTCCTCTAGGGTCGAAAAAGGCGTTTCGTCCCACTTTTGGTCTACAGGTTCGCAAAATCCGATTCCATTAAGCTGGCATCGCCGCCATCATATTCCGGTAAATAATCTGCGTAGGTCTTTAAGAAAGTTTCCTTATCATGCCCCAATTGCTTTGCGGCTTTTGCTGGATTAACCCCCTTCGATAGCATTTCAGTCGCTCTTATATGCCTGGTGGTTTTCATTGGGCGATAATTAACACCAGATTTCTCATGTGCTTCTATTTAGGCTAATCGGAACCGTTTTGGTTTCTTGTAGTGGTCACCATTAGGCTGCGGGAATACAAATCCTTTCGCCCAACGTGTCTGAACTTTATTGATTGCATCAAGCGCAGAACCATTTAAAAGAACTTCTCGCCCCATAAAGTCAGTTTTGACTCTCTCCTCAATCCGATATTTTGAAATACAACGTTGGACGTTTGCGATAGCCCCATCGATGCCGGCTAACGGGGAAGTGGGAGGTAAAAAAGGCGACTTGTTTCAAAAGTCGCCTAATAAAGAAGAATAACTGACTATTCAGGTACCCATGTGGCTAGGTTTGTTGCTATTCCTTGGTCTAAATTGTATTAATAATCATTCACAATTACAGAAGTGTTTAAGCAAATGAGAACCAGATAGTCGGACCTCGTTTTAATCTAGGACTGTTCGACGAGTTAGTTACATATTACAGCGGTGTTAGTGATTGAATATGGTGCGAGTTCCCTTGGTATTGACTCATTATGGTGCGGCCGAGGTTCTTAAAACAAATTGACACGTCCGCTAGCTTTTTACTAACTGATATTAATGAATATTTTAAACATGGCATAAGTGTTGCAAATATCTCATTGCTCCAAGAAAGAGGCTGTGGAAATGCCATCCTATTCGCCTCTTTGTTTTCTGGAATGCTGCTGTTGAGGGGCGAAGAAATCTTTTTAACCCCTTGGCAGCAGAACCTTTTTAGATAAATAAGCTTTTTTAGCGCAACAAAACAAAAAATGGAGTTTCAATGAAAAAATCGATATTAGTTATTTTAGTTGCATTAGCCGCAAGCAACCTGTACGCGCAAGGTAAGCATGAAATGCATGCTTTTTACTTTTTCAATGTAAGCAATCCGGCTGGTTTTGTTGCAGCGATCGACAAATTTGCAGCTTCAGACTGCGGGAAGAGGACACCAGCTGATATCGGGTTGATGGCCGAAACTATTAATGGCTCTGCAGCATCAACACATTTCGTAATTGCTTCTTTCGAAGAGGTAGGTGACTTTGCCGAGATGGGAGCTCTTATGCAGTCGTGCGCAGATGCAGCGACAATGTTTCAAGAAATGAGGGCTGCGGCAGAACCCGTTTCAGAATACTCAGTTATACCAGCTATTGAGGTGGGGGACTGGACAGCAGATTCTTTTTTCATGAAATATGATCTGAATGTAAGTGATGCGGGGGTGTATGCCGGGGCCTGGACTGAATTCATGGAAGCAGGTGTCGCTAATGGAACTATAAAGAATTCATATGGATTGAATAGAGTTTTTTTGGGTAATAGTGAAGCGACACATTTTGTTTATATTGGGGCGTCGGATTTCGAAGCTTTGGTTGCCCAAGACGCTTCTATGAATTCGTCAACTGCAGCTACGACTTTTTTTAGAAAGGTCGGTGGCGCGCGAGAATTATTGAACACATCTCTTATAGCTCCGGTAAAAAGTTGGCCTAAACAATAAACTAATCATATCAACAGGAGTGCGTTATGGCAGTAATTGATGATTTTAAGTTAGATCCTTCCGGGTTTTCATTTGAAGAGGCAAAAATGACTTCCGTTACCTTAACTGATGAGGGGGGAATGATAAACATAACTGGAAAACAGGCTGAATATGGCACGATCTACCTAACATACCATCTGGTCAGTAATAGATGGCATGAAGCTCAAGGAAATTTCACCGGAAAGGCCTTAGCCATAGGTGCCGATGGAGCTCGAAATTCGGCGGAGTTAAGAGGGGTTTGGTCTCGCAAGTCTAGAGTAACCACTCTGTACAGTCTCGACGATGTGTCTGATGGTAATCTTTATGCGGTTGTCGTAAAAATAGATATGGACACAGAGACAGCAAAAATAGAGTTTACCGGTATTCAACGATAGAGAAGGATAAAAAAATGAAATCAGTTTTGCGACAGTTTTTTTAGCGCAAGCACTCTCGTACGTAAGATAAACTTATCTCAAAAAATAGCAATATAAAGGAGTTACTATGAACATATCTGATCTTATTTCGCTTAAAGGCGAGCATTTGTCGCTGGAGGGTAAACTCACTTCTGTTATTTTATCTGAAACCGGTGGAACAATAACCGGAAAAGGCGACGCTAGTCGCTACGGCACAGCATTCTTGACATATAATCTTACAGCCAATCCCAAGGTATCAGGTCAAGGCATTATGACTGGAATCGCTTCTGCTATCGATGACGAAGGGGCGCTAGCGAACGCGGCTTTAAATGGGGTTTATGATAGAAATGGTCATGAGATCAAAATTTATTGTATGGACGATCTTACTGACGGAGCTATAAATCTAGCGGTCGTTACAATGAATCTAAAAACAGATGATTTTCGAATAGACTGGGCCGAAATCGATCGGTGATCTCAATAATAAAAATGCGGGTTTGGTGATCTCGTTTACCGAATATCCATTAATTAAGCCCGTATTTTTTCAAATCGTCTTTATAGATGTCTAACCAAGAGGTGTGGCATGGGCTGTACAAAAACAGAGGAGGTGACATACGTTGTCACTATGAACATAAATGGTAAGACCGAGGAGCAAGTCGATACTTTTTCCGAATTTTACCAACAGCTAGTTGATGGTAATGAGTCAACTACTTTCGGTTGGCAGTTTTTTAGAGGACCGGATTCAAAAATCTACCTGATTGAACGTTATAAAAATGCAGATGCTGCGCTACAGCATATTACAAATATTTCTCCAGGGGGGGGATTGCCGAAAATGAATTCAAAGAGTTCTCTGATCATTTTTCAATCGAAATGATTCTAATACATGGGGATGTTTCGGAAGGACTCGAGGAGGCTTTGGGGGCGATAGGATTGCCAGTCGAGCTCAGGAAACCCATTGCTGGTTATAGTCGCGGCTGACTGCGACATTTTGCTTGTATAGAAATCAACGAGCAGATCAGTTGCGAAATCTGTTAATCAGAAGTGCGTGTATGCCTAGCGAAGATGTTACGTGTTAGGAAAAGATAAAAATCACAAAGAGAGTTTAAGTAGCGGAGAAAAATGAGGATGAAGAATCTGAATAAAATTATGCAGGCCTACGTTGGAAAAGGTTTATTGCCCAACGCTGTCGCTGGCATAGCAAGCTCAGAAGGAACAACCTATTTGGAATCCTTTGGACTGAAGAGTCTAGATGCTAATGATCCTATGGCGAAAGATACTATTATTTCTATTGCTTCAATGACTAAAGCAATAACCAGTGTCGCAGCATTGCAATTAGTGGAAAAAATCATTTCAACTTAGATACCTCAATCAATGAGTACTTGCCGGAGGTCAGCGACCTCGAAGTCTTGCAAGGCTTTGATAGTGGGAATAGACCGCTTCTCAGAAAGGCTGAAGATATACCAACTGTTCGACAGTTACTAACTCACACTTCTGGCTATGTTTTTGAGATTTGGAACGAAAACGCGAGCCGCAATGTGACAAATAGAGGAATAGATAGCCTATTTGCAGATGGGGGCAATGGTATGTCAGCGCCCCTATCATTTTGTCTAGGCGAGAGGTGGGAATACGGTATTGGGATAGATTGGGCGGGAAAGATTATTGAAGAGATCAGCGGTAAGAGCTTAGACGTCTATTTTTATGACCACATTTTTTCACAAATTGGGATGATCGATACCTTTTACGAAGTGCCCGAAGAAAAGTTATCTAGACGTGCTGCAATTCATGCGAGGGGTGAGAACGGCTTGACGGTTATACCGCACCTTGCAGAGCCTGTGTCAGGAGGCGGTGGTCTAAATTCAACCGTTACAGACTATCTCCTGTTCTTAAGAGCTATTCTGAACCAGGGCAGTCTCAACGGGGCATCAATACTTCAGCCCAAAACCGTAGATATGATGTTTGAGAATCAGATAGTGGTGGATCTGCGACGATCGGAGTTCCAGGCACCGCGGCTCTAGTCGGCGGCTTATTGGGGGCTAGGAATCTCTACAAACCCGGAGTAATGAAGGGGATCAATACTTTGAGGAATAGACCAGATTGGATAAAAGCGGCAGGAGAGGGCTTCAATTTACCCCCTGGACTATCTGCCGCAGGAGGCATTGGGCTGCTTGGTGTCAACTTTTCTTCAGATCCATTATTGCGTGACGGCGTGGTTTATTAGGGCGGTAGAGACAAAAATCCTGTAAGCTGTCCTGCTTTTCGTCTCACTTTCACACTGGGTTCTGATGATTCCTAATGATGCTCTTATGCTCTGATTGCAGTAAAAAGCTATTAAACTCAACAGCTTGAAAAAAGATCATAAAAGTATCAAAAGCCATCAAATACCTACAATCGCGAGTTCGAATCTCGTTTTCCGCTCCAATTTTGGCCACTTCTTAGTACGTCTATATGACGTGATCTCTATGAATATCATAGAGATGAATCTCTCATCTATATGAAATACTGCTATAAGACCAATACGTCTGCTGCTGCTTGCCAGCAGGTTGTAGTTGCACTACCGTCAGTTAAGACTGCTTAGGTCCTTGTTTCGAAGTTCCCTCAGTAGACAGGTCGCTGAGCCCATCCAATGCCTGGCTCCTAAACAAGGAAGTAGTGCTAGCAGGAGCAATAGTTGGCAGCGAGTGACCATTCTAGCGCTAATAGCGACTTCTATGCGGAAGAAAACCCTATTGATGGCAGTTATTTAGTCCTTAAACTTAGAGTAAAAGATTCAAGTAGCTGCAGTTTGAGCCGGGCTAATTGAGGTGCAGTGGTGCGAGTAATTAAACTTAGTTCAATTTCGAATCATTCCGGCTGCGCTGGTAGGCAATTTAACTGACAATATTTTTTAGACTTTTTGCTAATCAACCCATGCCCAAAGCCCCGAGTTTTGGTATAGTGCGCGATCTTTCGCTAGGCATGAAATGAATAAAGGCTGGATGGCAGAGTGGTCATGCAGCGGACTGCAACTCCGTTAACGCCGGTTCGATTCCGACTCCAGCCTCCATTTCAATCCAACTCCTAGAAAGACCACCCCCTCATCAATATGCCCGGGTGGCGAAATTGGTAGACGCAAGGGACTTAAAATCCCTCGAGGGAAACCTCGTGCCGGTTCGATTCCGGCCCCGGGCACCATATAAATCAATGAGTTACGATCTCTCTTGATTCCCTGCTAGACTTGAAAACAAAACTAGACTACCTATAGACTACCGGGGTGGCATTATGTTCTCTCGTGATAAGCAATTGTCGGGGCTTTACCTAAAACAAGGTGGTATGGTTGGGAGGAAGTCTTCGAAGCGCTGAGGGCAACTCAACCTATGTAGTTACCATCGTCACCTGCCACCGTTATAAGCCAAGCATCAATACTCGAGCTTCCCACAATTTTAACTACATCTGAGTACGTCGCATTTGCAAGTAACGCGGAATAATCTGATATTTCCTGTGAAAACTCGTCTGTAAATTCGCCATTTCGAGTTATCACGGTAATTACCGAATCTATATCACTATAATCGTAACGTGCTCCTGCATATTGGAAAAACTGGTCGGTAATCACGCCGTTTGTTTTAGTTATATTTTCGGTTAGTCCTCTAATCAAAATCGGTTCTGGGCCTACTATATTTTTATCACCAAGAATTGTTGTTCGATATTCGGTGACTTCTACAACGGGCGCTTTTGATGTGTCATTAACGACTAATGAAGCTGTTGTGCTCGATGAATCATCTAAAGTAATCGTAATAGTCTCAGTGCCTTCAGTTAGCGCATCAGCCGCTAGCGGCAAACTAATTATTGTCGTTCCAGTGGCACTCACCGTTGCTGTTCCCGTCAGCGAATTACTTACGAGGTCAGATGCTGCAACGCCAGAGAGGGTGTAAGCGACGGAAGTGCCAGCGACTAGATTAGTAGTGACCAAGTTGAATAATGCGCTCTGGCCTTCGTCATAGGACTCTGCGCCTGATGTAATTAAGTAGGTGGGAGGAGCTATTGACGTGTCATTGATGATTACTGATGCAGTTTTATCGGCGAACTCATTCAGAGTAATAGTTAGAGTCTCTTCACCTTCAGTTAGCGCATCAGCAGCTAGCGGCAAGCTAATTATTGTCGTTCCAGAGGCACTCACCGTTGCTGTTCCCGTAAGCGAATTGCTTACAAGGTCAGATGCTGAGAAGCCAGAGAGGGTGTAAGCGACGGAGGTGCCTGCTTCTACACCAGTAGTGACCAAACTAAATTCTGCGATATTCCCTTCGTCATAAGTGGCTGATACAGCGGTCACAGAGTAGGTTGAATCAAGCGATGTTATCGAGGCTGTTGATAAATCGATAGTTCTATCAGAAAACCTAATATATTCAAAATTCTTCAATATATCGATTGACCCATTTCCCTTTCTAACTTTTAGGTCACCGTTTTCAATATAGATGGAGCAATCGTCATACGCATACTCCCAGACATACCAAGCGGTGTCGGACCCCAGGCCACCGTCTAAGATACAATTTCCATCACTTGAGGCTAGATAATTATTTAACGAGTTACCTGTTAGGTCTATACCTTGTTCAACACCAGCGAAGGCATAAAGGTTTTCGATATTTGGGACGTTTTCGATAGAGTAAGAGATTGCGGTATCGACTCTGTCGATACCTTCATTAAAATATTCAATGAAAGTATCGGTTCCACTGTAGGAATACACAGAATATGAGTCATTTCCAAGCCCGCCGGATAAGACATCATTGCCGAACGTTAAGGAAGAATCTAACCTATCGTTCCCTGCCCCACCATAAATTATATCGTCTCCATATCCGCCAGATATTGTATTATCCGCATCATTACCGGTCAGCGTATCTGCATAGTCTGAACCGGTTAGTTTTTCAATTACCGTGCCGAAGTTGACTGTTATTTGTCCGGCGGTGGTTATAGTTTCAGCTTTTGTGTTTCCTCCATAGCCCCAGTATCCAGGTTCAAGATAGATCGTGACTTTCCCAGTAGAAGAAGACGCATCTATGGTGTCTGTTCCAGCACCATCCCAAATAAAATTTGCACCTGTGGAAGTATAGTAATACGTATCATCACCCGCTCTCGTAGCAGGATTGACACCGTACAGGTATTGAAGGGCAGCAAGGTCGAGGGGACTAAACTCGGGAATTTTCCTATATCCGGTATAGGACATCTGGCTCCAGTCAGCATGGTCTTCAGTACCCTGAAGGTACGGAGGTTCCTCAATATCGTCCTCAGAATCCCGATCATCAAAAGGGTGTTTAAGGCCGAGTGCATGACCAATCTCGTGAATAAATGTATCTGCCGTGTAGCTACCAGTTGTTGGAATCCTCAAGCTGCCGCTTGGGTAAATATCAAAATAAATGTCACTGGCTAAGGTTGCATTTGGCCCGGGAGGAAATGCGTATCCGGCCCAACCTTTCTGCCCTGCATATTGGTTGTTTGCTAAAGCAATAGTATTGGTCTGGTTGAAATTTTGTGTTTCGGAGAAACTAATATCGATGAGTGTTTCTATGTATCGAAATATGCTCGCTGTTTCCAATTTTTGGGCATTACTGAAAGTCTGCCAACCATTGCTATCCTTTTCACTAATTTCATAGCCATAATCATCAGTTGTGTTTGGAAATCCAAAATAAAAAACATTATCTGCACCAAGTAATGAGGATGTCCTTGCCCCTTCGTCGAATAATAAAGCGCTTATCCAGTAGGGAAGTGGTTCCACTCCTTCAGCGTAGGTCACATTTTCAATAAATGAAGGTATCTTGGCGAAATCCACATTAACAATTGCGGTGTCGTTGCCGCCTGTATCCGATAGAAAGAAGGTAGTGCTATTAATGATGTAGGTATCGTCTCCGTCCCCTCCATACAATTCGTCGTATCCAGCACCACCATTTAAGGTGTCATCGCCATCGCCCCCGTAGAGTTTGTCATCACCGGTTCCGCCATTAAGCGTGTCCGCGCCTTCATACCCAAAAAGTTCGTCCGCACCATTTCCACCCTCGAGAATATCATCGGATTCTCCACCCCACAGTACATCGTCTCCGTCCTCTCCATAGAGTTCTTTTTTGCCGGTTAACGAATATGCGTTGAGGGTGTCATTTCCCGATCCGCCCCTGAGGACATCTTGCCCATTACCGCTACTAAGGTAATCATCACCATCACCACCATTTAAGGTGTCATCGCCATCGCCCCCGTAGAGTTTGTCATCACCATCACCACCATCTAAGGTATCGTTTCCATCTCCACCATCAAGATTATCATCACCATCACCACCAAATATTTGATCGTTCCCATCTTTTGACCAGACTCTATCGTCACCGTCCTCTCCATAAATGATGTCATTCCCATCTTTGCCGCCGATCAGGTCATTCCCCTTACCTCCGTACGCTTCTAGCGTGCCTTCGGTAATGTAATAAAGCCTCTCCCCTTCTTCAGTTACAAAAGCATTAATCCAATCATCGCCGTCTCCTGCATTAACGGTGTCCTCTCCTGCATATATGATAATTTCATCACTTTCGGGGGTACCCTTCAGAGAGTCATTGCCAGATGTACCACGAATTATATTTGTCAAAGTGATTTGCTCTCGTTATGGAAGTAATTTGAAGAAAAATTTATCCCAACTCAATTTAATATGCACTAACTAAAAAGCCTGCTTTTCAGAGGAGGCAGCCCGTTCAAGAGGGAGAATTTTAAGAAACGATGTTTCAAGCTTTGAGTTAATGGCGCCTAACGCCCTACACCACGCAAGCAGGCCATCAGCTAATTTAATATACTAAAATCTATTAATCTAAATGAATTTGAATCTCCCTGTGATTCAAACTGAAGCTCGTAGGCATTCCCATCAAAATAAATATAATCAGTATAGATCCCGGAGCTCTTATCAAAAATGCCCGAACAAGCTGGCAGAGAGCCGTCCTCCATAAAAGCGCCAGTTGGATTGAACCCTCTCGTTGCATCTATCGTCAGCGTAATCTCAGCTCCTAAATTAAGTAAGAATCTAACGCCCACCGGAGGTAGTGCTGCCTCGCCAGAGACTGTTAATAAACATGCGAACATCAAACCACGCTCAACATCAATTTCAGCGATATTGTTGAATTCGAGTAAATTTTTGGCTTTCCCAACGATCGCTTCAGGCCATGTTGAAGAAGATTGATACACAGGGGGCTCAACAAATGGTAACAGTGAAGACCTATCGGCGAGTTCGGTGCCTGTTTCAATTACCATCGCTTCTATCTCACTTTCTCCATTGTTGAGTAAGATATTTGGTAGATTAATACCAGAGCCGCGCTTGACGCCGTTCACATACCAATTAACGGTAAAGCCGTCTCCGTCTATATCCTGAACGCTTGCCGAAAAAGATACAAATTCACCCGGCAGCCCGTCAGTGTCAAAAACTATTGAAGAAGGCGCTGTTATTTGTACTTTTGGTGGCGCGCTAACTCGGATTATTTTCTCCAATGTTGTTATGCCGTTTCTGTCATCAGTAACATTAAACCTCAGCGTATTAATGCCTGATATCAGCGTCACCGTTAATGTACCTGACAACGTAGAGTCTGAATAAATCAACTCGTTATTGCGATATAAATCAAAGCTTGAAATAACGCCATCAACATCAGAGCTAGTAAATGACACTACTGCGCTTTCGTTTCCATCTCGCTGGCTGTCAACACGGAGAGACGTATCTATTTCAAGATCTAATATCGGGAGAACGTTAGTGAACGCGTATCTACCTCGATCTAGAGAAACTACCGTAACACCATTTTGAGACAAGCTAGATAGCCAAGCAGGCGGAGGCCCTGTCCAATTATTGTCAAACAATTTCAAAGATTTTAGATTTGACAAGGACAAGAAGACATCGTCGAGTTCGCCAGTGAACGAGTTGGATGAAAGATCGATTCTTTCGAGCGATGATCCCGTACTTAATATGGGCAAGCTCTGAGATAGTTCGTTGCCAGAAAGTGAAAGCACTTTAAGATTGGTTAGGTTGGTGAAAATATCAGGTATAGGCCCTGACAATTGGTTATTGTCCAAGTATAGATATTCAAGATTATTTAACTCGCCAATGCTCTTCGGTATGTTGCCTGCTAATAGATTATTCCGCAGACTCAAACGGTAAAAATCAGGCAATCCAGAAAAAATTTCTGGTATCTCGCCGCTTAATGCATTTTGACCTAACTGCAATACTTTTAACTTTGTTAACTTCGCTAATGAATTAGGTATCTTACCCGTAAGATCATTGGCAAATAGCGACAGTATTTCTAATTTCGTTAACTCACTAATAGAGTCTGGAATTAGACCGGTTAGGTTATTTTCGTGCAGCCACAAATTTTTGAGGTTAGAGGCTCCTTGAGAAAAATCAGGAATAGCTCCAGACAGCTTATTACTTTGCAGGCTTAGTGTAGAAAGACTTGGGAACTTCCCAATATTTCCCGGTAGCTCGCCAGAGAGTTTATTTTCGGAGAGATCTAAAGTTTGAAGTGATTCGCTCAATAGCGTAGCTGGTAACGTACCGACTATTTGATTTTTGCCTAAAGAAAGATTTACTAAGCTAGGTAATGTCCAGACATCGTCGATTAAAGTACCTTGAAGCATATTGTTGACAAGGCTAATTTCAGTAATTGCACCGCTGCTATCACATGTTATTCCAAACCAATCGCATACTGAGGCAGCTTCATTCCATCCGTCCTTTTGGGTCCAATCATCACCGTTAAGCGATGTATAAAACTCGCCTAAAATGGATTTCTGAATAGTCGTTAGTGAAGGCTCGTCTGTTTCGCCAATCCCGTACCCGTACCCGTACCCGTACCCAAAATCGGGAAAGACTTGGCCGAATGACCCAGTGCCAAATATGATGGTTGCAGCGACAAGTAAGGCCAAGCTAGAGGCTCTAAAAAGAGAAAGATGAATATTCATAGAGTTACTCTGAGCCTACTTGATTGCTAGCATGAGCGACTTGCACTGATGCTAAAAAGACAACGATTAGAACTGGGTATATTCTGAGATATGTCAGTTCAATCAACCCTGCTAGTATGAACAAACAAGCAGTCGCTCTAATCGAAGATCCAAGGCGGCCGTGGAGGATACTATAACCCGTGAAAAATGCAATCATTCCTGCTGCAAATAAGGCGGCTACAAGAAGACCGAATGACGCTGATATTTCAAGGAAGATATTGTGGGGCCAAGGCATTAAACGGCGATCTACAGTGATCAAATCAGAATAAGACGTAGCTGAAATATGATTGGCATAAAAATCACTAAACGAGTCTAGTCCCATTCCAAGCCAAGGGTTAAGGGCGATTTGATGTATTGCTGCGTCCCATAGCGGGATTCGCGAGGTTGGCAAAGATTGGACCTTGTCAAAAAAATCAGGGGTTAGAATCACGCTCAAGATTGCTATCAAGATCAACAAAGCAATAGTTTGTCTTTTCATAAAACTTGTATAAAGGCGATATTCGACGGCTAGTGATATGGCCAATAACAATAAGCATAGGCGGGAATTCAGACTAGCCGCGGTGATTAGCCCTGTTATGTATAAAAAGGGAATTAGCCATCTTTTAATACCAATTGGAAAGGACTTCAGCGAGTAACTAAATAGCGGCATTGCAATAACGAACAAGGCATAATCGTTAGGCACAACAAAAGCTGCAGTGATTGATTGTTCGACCAACTCCAAACTTGTAACTTTATCCTCAGTAAGAACACCAAGAATTAGATCAAAAGAGCTAATGAAAAAACATACAGTAACAACGCCTAAAGTTTGGTGTACGTGTTTATAGTTGGCTTTTATTATGAAAAAAATGTACACGCTCAGCCCATATACGAATCCCAAAGGGAGGAATTCATAATACGCATCTCGCCCATATGCTGATGTTATCGAAATCAAAAGGATTAGTGATGTGACTGCGATGAATATAAAGTCCGGCTTTCGCAGTCGAATCGATTCTTTCGTTATAGCCACTCCAGACAGAAATAGCAGTAAAATAGAAAGATAAAAATAACCATAGGTGGCTCCGGCGAGTGAAAGGCCAAATGCCACAGCCGAGTAATTGACTCCCTGGATTATCCTTTCAATTGGTAGAGAAGGGGCCAATCTAAATATTGCCTCAAATTAAGTCGTTAGCTGATTAATGATTCATTCGGCAAAATTTTCGGTATGCCGTAAATGTATCTCAAAAAAACTCTTAGGGCTTAAATAATTACGCTCTGTTTCAAATTTCATTCGCAATCTTGATGCTCAGACTCAAAACACTTGGTGGTTATCTCTTGTCCTCGTGCGAGCTGATCGGGGGTTAGCCGTTCGGAAACCATTTCTCTAAATACTTTCGAATACTCATTCCCTTGTGACGCCGCTACTGACCACCAGACATAAGCCCTAACATTGTCTTTCGGAAAACCGTATCCATTATCATACATAAGTCATAGCGCAAACTGGGCGCTTTCAGTTCCTTGCTCAGCCGCTAAGCGAAACCACTTAACTGCTTCTGCGTCGCTCTCAGGAACACCTCTTCCATTGTCGTACATAACGCCTAGGCTGTTCTGAGCTTCTGCAACACCTTGCCTTGCCAAGCGCTTGATCTCTTCAAAGTCCTGCCCATGAGAGCTACCTGCAAGCCCAATAAGCAGAAGGGTGAAGAATGCAGTGATGAGTAGTTTCATAGCCTTGTTCTCAGGAAGTCCTAACAGTTCGTCCAGAATAGTATGTATACGGGTGCAATGGAACCATCCTGACTTATCGGGGTGTGCCCCCTAGGGTGGGGTCTGGATAAGGCTAGTTTGAGGTTTTAGGGGGAGGGCGCTAATGGGACACTTGTGGGACACTAACCGACGAAACTACACGGCAAGTAACAAGCACTACCAAATTAAAAAGTGATATAATATAAGCACCTAGCTTTCGCAAGTTGGTGTAAAGTGTTGCTTGATTTGGTGCGACAGGGACTTAAAATCCCTCGAGGGAAACCTCGTGCCGGTTCGATTCCGGCCCCGGGCACCATATAAATCAATGAGTTACATTGATCCTCCATACCCTGCTAGACTTGATTTTGCCATTAAACTACCCATAGACTACCAAGGTGGCCTTATGTTTACTCGTGACAAGCAATTACCTGGGCTTAACCGAAAAGAAGGAGCCACAGGCAGTGGCAGCCTTTGGCGAATTGTATAATTCTGTTTATTCTTGCGAAAACTCTTTCTTGACATACATTACTGCTTCCTCACTGTAAATTACGATATATTTGCAAATTAGTAAAAGCTAGTTTTTGAGGACTACAAAAACTGAAGCCCGTAGGGTGAAGCAATACCTGCGGGCTTCTGCTTTCCGAAATCAAATCATCAAGTTAATTAATATCCATGCAGGAGCTACTAAGTAAATAGAAAGCGTTGCGAACATGCCAATAGGACGACAAAGAAATGGGCCTAAGCCTGTAATTCCGAGGTAATGTAGGAGGCGACCACCTATCAACAAAATCCCTAGTGCATGTAGCCAAGTGCCACTTGCGCCGAGGAGTTCCATTAATAGGATCAATATTACGGCTAGCGGCACAGTTTCAATGAAGTTACCCTGGCCACGATTACGTTTAATAAGTTCTTCGTCTTGGCCGTCGCCAATATTAATATTGTTTTTAACCCGATATAGCCCTACGCGTAAGGTGAAGGGAAGGAAGAGGATTCCTAGTAAAGCTATATACAACGGAGTAATGGACAGATCGGTGACAGTAGACATTTCCATGGTGTATTCCATTTTAAATTAAATAAGCGATGCGCCTTTACGAGAGTCGTTCATATCTATTTTAGTAGATATTTTTCAAACCATGCGAGACGTGCTGCGTTCGCGATTTTAGCATTATCCCCACCAAAACCGTGTTTACCGCCACTTATTACAATTAACTCTGAAGGCACATCAAACTTTTCTAATGTAGCCAACATTGCATTAGAATGACTCACATTAACTAATGGATCAGCATCTCCATGAATTAGCAATACCGGTGGATCATTGCTATCGACATGGGTAATTGGGGACATCATCGGTATCATCGTCTCGTCATAATCTAAAGCAGGAAATCTCTGCATTAATTCTTCCTGCGCAACTTCGTTAATAATCCCTTGTGCTTCCGCTTCTTCTGCTCTGAAATCTACTGGCGGGAAATATGCTACTACCGTCGCTACCGTGTTGCTCTGCTGCATTACTGGATTGTTCGAGGTAGTCTTACCGCTATCTGAATTTAGACCAACCATAAGCGATAAATGCCCTCCGGCGCTTCCTCCCGTCAAACCTATTCGGTTACTATCTATCGTATAGGCTTCTGCGTTTTTCTTTATGTGTCTTACAGCTAGATCAACATCTGAATATGCGTCGGGGACTTTATAAAGAGGAGCGCTTCCGTGATAGACAGGTATCATTGTGAAACCTGCATCTAACATATCTGCAAATTGTTCTGCTCGAGTTTCCGGCTCGCCCCATGAGGAGTACCACCCACCACTCATCATAAAGACTATTGCTGCACCATTAGCGTTATTGGGCTTTAAAACATCATAAGTTAAAACCATACCGTCTTTACGCCCATAGATAACATCACGAACGTAAGATACCTCCGCAGCATAAGCAGATTCGATTAGAAGCAGGCAAAACCCGCTTACTAGTATTAATCCTTTTGTTACAAATTTAATCATAAATCCCATCCTTTATCGTATGAAGGTCTACCTAAATTAAATTTTCTAGTTACTGCGTTTACAAGGATTTGCAAAGAATCAAATGATAATCAGAATTAAAGCTTAAACTGCAGTCTAGAACAACTATCTTGTATAACTAATTAACTTATTGATTTTATTGTTGCCCGGGCTTCGGCCCCGGGGACCATGTAAATCAATAAGTTACAGTTATTTCTTTAAGTGGTGGAAATAATTTTCCCGTTTTTGAAGCGTTTTTGAAGCAAAAAGTCCATTGCTAACCACAATTGCGCCTAGAGGAAATAATGGGAAGACTCGTCCGAAGCAGCGATTTGCTTACTAACATCCCCGTTGCTATACAAGGGCCACATTCAATAGCTTTCAGGGGGGGGTATCAAAGACCTGCCTACAGTTCTACTTAAAGACTCAAGGCGGATGGGCCGAGAAGAACTACAGAGAGCTATCTAAGGCAGAAGTGCCAATAGATACGCATTGGACGGTTGAGGTTATGGGTGCTTTCATATGCCCGAGTTGTGGTGATGAGCATGCTAGATAAAGCCAAAGAATATGCCAACCGTATAGCTGATATCGACCTTCAGCTTCAAACGGGTGACGTTAATTTTGAACAAACCGGTGGATAGGCATTGGGCCGTAACGTAACGTTAATATCTAGAACCTTTTGGTGGGTTGGTTAGCATAAGAATGGAGGGGTATATGTGCGAACGATCTAAACATGGTAAAGCTGTTTCGACAGTCTTGATCGAAAATGAGCGTACCTGCGTCACAGAATGGCGTTTCAAAAAATATGGAGACAACACTGGATGGCATCGGCATGAATATGACTATATCGTTGTGCCTTTATTTGATGGTCAACTCGAAATTAATCTGGGTACTAGTGAAAATACTATTGCACCAATGAAAAATGGTGTGCCTTATTTCCGAGAGGTAGGTGTTGAGCATGACGTTATTAATGGAAATAACTTTGAATGTGTATTCATTGAGATTGAGTTCTTAAAATAAATTCAGCCAGAGGTTAAGCATTGAACTGTAATGGTGGTGGGGGCTGATTAGGTTTGGGAGAAAAGGGTTATTGTTGTTAGTAGTTTGTTCGAACTCAGAAGATACTATAGATATAGTCTGTCAGGTAGCGCTTGAGAGGCACTAAGATAGGTGGTTTTCTATGTATAAGCCCCAGACAGGCCCAATTTACTGCATTTGGAGGCTCCAAAGGCCTTGGCTTAGGATTAGTGTAGTTAGTCGATTGCTTTAAAGCCTAGCAACCCGTCTGCATCAAGGATCGAAGCACAGTTAAGAGGTGTATGATATTCACATACAGCTACACGCTGAATATCTACCTGAGCGTAAGCAGTCGGAAACAAGCCAACATCCTTCACAGTCTGGATAGTCAGATTAATTGCGATGATGCCAAGTAGTACCTTACAGTCTTGACCACGCTCACTCAGTTTGCTTGAGCATTGGCGAGGGCTTCAATTCTAGCGTCAATTAGTTCCATAGTATTTTCTATCTCATCAATCAAAGGTCTCAAATAGCTTGCGGTCATTAATTGTGAAGTAAGATAGAACCCAACAAGTAGATTCTCAAACTGCTCATTATTAAGTAAGTCAGTGTTGCTAGTTTGGAATTGGCTATTATTAATATCTAAGTTCGATACAGTGCTACTGACAAAAGAGAAAATATTCCCATTGTCTTCGAGTAGCTCAAGGAGTCGTATTCTATATCTCGCATGCTCTTGCTCTTGGAATCTAATTCTAGTTAGTTCACCATCCCAAGAAGCAATTTTAGACCTTATCTCTGTGGTAAATATCTCCAGCTTTCTCGAGTTTATAATGTCAGCAATTACCCCTGTTTGAGGTCTATACTGTACTTCTTGAAATAGTACGCGGGCCAGAGAAAGATTGAAGTCATCCTCTATAAGTTCTTCCTGTTGATGAACTTCGGCATACAAATTTGCGATTTGAAGAGCGTTAGACTGTTGGTTCTCAGTCAATTCAACCAGACTATTAAGCCGTTCTAGGTTGCTGCCATATTCTGCGAACAAATCTGTTAGATAGTCTTGCTCCTGTAACTCATCTTTTCTACTTTCATTCCAGTTGTTAATTGAAACTGCTACTAAAATACCTACAACCA